>Ga0265780_10000797_pt1 | contig 46878 bp, 38 predicted proteins | sample P1T30metagenome_FD_192432 | JGI IMG/M metagenome (GOLD analysis project Ga0265780, IMG submission 192432) | Plant litter microbial communities from East Loma Ridge, Irvine, California - P1 T30 | ecosystem: Environmental > Terrestrial > Plant litter > Unclassified | place: USA: California... | reverse complement strand
TACGCCAGCCTGTGCCGCTTCGATGAATTTTTGCCGGGCATCGCGGTCGCGCTGGTGCGCCACGGCCATCCGGCGATGTGGCAGCGCCTGATGGACCACGGCCGGACGGTGCTGCTGCTGGGACTTGCCTGCTGTGCCGCGCTGCTGTACGGCGCGCTCGGGTATTACTACATCGACGGTTACGGGTATGGTTTCTTCATGACGGCGTTCGGCTATTCGCTGCTGGCGATGGCCTTTGCGCTGCTCGTCATCGGCGCGCTCAGTGAGCGCACACTATTGCACCGCGCCCGCATTCCCGGCGCGCGCCAGCTGGCGCTGTGGTCGTATTCGATTTATCTGATTCATAAACCGGTGGGCAATATCGTCGGCAAGCTGGCGGCGCAGTGGCAACTGGCGCCGTCCATCACGCTGGCCGCCACCACCGTGCTGTCATTGGTGGCAGGCGCCCTGCTGTTCAAACTCGTCGAGCAACCGTTCATGCGCTTGCGCGAGCGCGTAGCGCCGTCGAATTTTGCACCGGGTCCGGCCGCTGCCGGGCGCGCGGTTCCCGCCTAAAAAAAAGCTGCCGATCAGAGTCGATCGACAGCGTCGGTCGGGAAGGGGATCCCGCCCTTACGGCCAGATCGTCTGCAGCAGAGACGCCAGGTGGTACCCGCCCTTCGTCAATTGCACCTTGGCGATCTGTGAGCTTGGCACCGGATAATTCTGCGGCACTTCCAGCGACCACACCGAATACGTCTCGCCGCTCTTGCTGGTTTTCTGCGTGACCGTGCCGACGGTCACATCCTTGTACGCTTCCTTCGAGACGACCAGCGCATCGTCGGCCCACTGGTAGGGCCAGGTGACGGCCGGGCCGGTGTTGACGTTGACGCTGGGCTTGCTGTCGATGACGGCCTGGGCAAATTTTTCCGGCGTGCGCGTGGACAGGCGGCGCATGGCGTAGTCGACGACGGTGCTGTCCCAGTAGGAGTGGAACGGCTTGGTCAGCGCGGCCGGCACGCCTTCCTTCACCGGCTTGGCTTCGCCCGGCGGGATGACGCCACGGCTCATTTCCGTCAGCTTGCCGTCGTCGAGCAGGAAATTGTTGCCGCCGCGCGCGTCGAAGATATTGATGCCGTCGATGTCGGCTTGTTTGGTCGGCACCGCAAACTTGCCATCCTTGCCGACAAAGGCCGCGCCCACGTGCAGCGGCTGGTGGATGTCGCCGGTCATGTGGACGATCAGGATCAGCGCCTGGCGCGGCGTGAAGTTGTGCGGGTTCGTGGTCGCGTTGCCCTTGCCTTGCAGGACGGCGATGGCCTGCTTGAGCGTTTGCACGATGTCGTCGTCGGCGGTGCCGACGCCGTGGTCGTGGTACTGCGACAGCTGGAACGGCACATCGGTGTAGTGGTATTCGCTGTGCTTCGGATTGGCCGCGACGTAGGCGATCATCTCCTGCGACTGCGGGCCGCAGTAGGTGCCCTTGACGCAGTCGGGCCAGTTGGCGATCGACTCCAGCGTTTCGCCCGGCAGCAGCAAGGCCTGGATCTGCTTTTGCGCCGCGGTGCCCTTAAGCAGTTTGTCGGCGATGGCGCCCACGGCGCGGTGGCCGTCGTTGCCCCAGGCCAGCGCGCTCGATGAAATGAAAGCGCAGGATACTGCGAGGGCGAGTGCGATTTTTTTCATGCTTGTTCTCCGTTGAAGATAGTTTAGCGCAGGCGCTCGGCGCGGACCGGACCGGCTGCCGCGCCGACCTTGTCGTGCTTGCCCAGGTAGGCCAGCAGCGCATCGAGGTCGCGGATGTCGGTGGCCACGCGGCGCGTGCCCTTGGCAAAGATCGCGAAATTGTCCCCGCCTTCAGCGAGGAAATTGTTCGCCACCACGCGCACGGTCTTGTCGTCGGCCAGCGCCACGCCGTTGATCTTGATGCTGCCCGGGACCACGCGCTGCCCGATCGGACGCGTGCTGTCCCAGCGGTAGTGCAGGCCGCTGGACACCTGCAGCATCGAACCATTCGTGCTGTCCGCCTTGTTCCACTGCTGCTCGAGCAGCGCTTTCAGCTGGGCGCCGGTCAGGTCCATCGCCACCAGCGTATTGCCGAACGGGAGCACCGCCTGGGCATGGCCGAAGGTGACGACCATGCCGGGACCGGATTCGAGGTCCTTGCGGATGCCGCCACCGTTCATGAAGCCGATCTGCGCGCCCTGCTCCGCGCTGGCGGCCACGATCGCATCGGTGATCAGGTTGCCCAGCGGCGATTCGCCGCCATTGCCATTTTTGCGCGACAGCGTCGCCACGCCCAGCGTCCCCACCGGCCTGGCCAGTACGGCGGCGCTGCGTGCGCGCACGTCGGCCAAAAAGGCCGTCATCGTCGGCTCGGCCGGATATGCATCCGGGTTGATGACTTCGTTCTTGACCGAGACATCGGCCAGCACCTTGGTGACCGGGTCGACGCGCATCTTGATGCGCGTGAGCAGGTGGCCGCCCATGTCGGCCTGCGTGACCAGGCGGCCATCGACCTTGCACTGATAGCCGGTATGCGAGTGGCCCGAGACGATCACGCGGATGGCCGGGTCGAGTTTTTCGACGATACCGACGATCGGTCCCTTCAATTCGCTGCAATCGATCTGGTGGAAGGGTTCCTTCGTGTGCCCGCCTTCGTGGATCAGCACGACGAACACCGTGGCGCCTTGCGCGCGCAGGCCCGGAATGGTGCGGTTGATGGCGTCGGCTTCATCTTCGAACGTCAGGCCTTCGATGCTCTTGGCCAGCGCCACCGAGGCGGTACCTTTCAGTACGGCGCCGATCAGGCCGACTTTCACACCCTTGACATCGACGATGCTGGTGGCCGGCAGCAGGTTCCGGCCGGTTTGCGTGACCAGCACATTCGCGCCCAGGTATTGAAATTTGGCGCCGCCAAAATTCGGCGCCAGCTGGCATGCCTTGTCCGGCCGGGGCGAGGCGCAGCCGCCGTTTTGCTGGCGCAGCAGTTCGATGCTGCCCTGGTCGAACTCGTGGTTGCCGAGCGAGCTGGCGTTCAGCCCCAGCATGTTCATCGCGACGATGGAAGGCTCGTCGGCCCACATCGACGACAGCGCCGGGCTGGCGCCGACCAGGTCGCCGGCGGCGACGAAGACCAGTTTCGGATCTTCACGGCGCCAGGCCGCGAGCGCACCCGACATGGCGCCGGCGCCGCCTGCCTGCAGCGTCACCGGTGCCGCAGCGCCCGGGGGCGTGAAGGTGAATTTGGAAGGTTCGAGGTTGCCGTGAAAATCGTTCAGTGCGACCAGGTTGATCTCGATGCCTGCGGGCGCTTGCGGGCCCGTCAATGCGCAGCCGGTCAGCGCGAGCGCCAGGACGGCGGATGAAACGGTGGTGCGAAGGAACATGGCGTCAATACTTTTTGAAAGTGGAATGTAAAAGCGGGCCCGAAGGCCCGCGAGATGCAACTTATTTTACGTCAACTTAGAAGTCGACCGACATCGTGACCGACGCGAAGCGCGGTGCGCCGACGTAGTAGAACACGCCTTTCGGTGCTACACCCAAGGCACCGACAGGACCGTATTGCTGGTTGTTCAATACGCTCTGCGACGATGGATTGCGATACTCCTTGCTGGTCAGGTTGCTGACGTTGAACGTCAGCTTCGGACGCTTGGCCCAGCCCATGTCGGCGAAGGTGTAGCCACCGTCGATGCCGAACAGGGTGTAGCCTGGTACGGCTTCGTCGTTGGTCAGCGTGGCTTGCTGCTTGCCAGTGGCCTTTGCCGTGATACGCGCCCAGGCTGGACCGTTCTCGTATTGCAATGCCAGGCCAGCCTTCTGCTTCGGCGTCAACGGGAACTGCTTGCCTGCGGTTGGCAGGTAGTAACCGGTCGCATTGCCCAGCGTGTCTGACTTGACTTCGCTGTGGTTGTAGCCGTACGAACCGTAGACCGACCAGCCGTTGATCGGGTTGTTACCCGCTTCGATCTCAAAACCGTAGTTCTTGACCTTGCCGACGTTGGTCGTCGTGCTGGTGTTGGTGAACGGGTTGAAAGCGGTTGCCATGCGGTCACGGAAGTCGGTGGCGTAGATACCGAACGTGCCGTTCCAGACACTGGTCTGGTGACGCAGGCCGGCATCGAAGCTGTACGACACTTCCTTCTTGACTTCGTCCTTCACGGTAACGACACCGGTGGCGTTGTCGATCGTGAAGTTGCCGTTGGTCGTGCTGTACACGAAGTTGCCCGGCGCTTTCATGTTTTTAGCGACCGACGCGTACAACTGGTCATCCGAGGTCAGCTTGTAACGCACGCCGAACTGCGGCAGCACGTCGCTGTACGAGCGCTGGATGTTGTAATCGACTGGCGCGGCTTCGTTGCGGTAATTGTTGAAGTTGCGCTTGATGTGCGGTGTACGCAGGCCGACGTTGACCGTCAGGTTGTCGTCCATGAACGACATCGTGTCCTGGATGAACGCCTGGTAAGCAGTCGAAATGGTTTTCCAGTTGCGGGCCTGGTAGTTCGAACCGTCCGGACGATAGATCTGGTCTTCGGTCAGGTACACATCAGCAATATTGCCGTTGTTGTCGACGCGGACCGCAGGGCTGGTCTGCTCGTGCTTGGCACGCTCGTACCATACGCCGCCGAGAATGGTGTGGTTGGCGACGGTGTAGGTCAGCGACGTGGTCAGGCCAGGACGGTTGGTACGCGTGACGCTGGCGCCGGCAACGATGACGGAATCGAGGTAGTCGCCGTCGCCGTTCAGATCGACTTTGCCGTTCAGCACACTGCTGTTTGCCGAGCCGAGGAAGCTGCTGGTACGCGCGATGCCGTTCGCCGTGGTCGTGGTGCCTTCGTTCAATGTTTTTTGTTGCACGCCGCCGTTACCGAAGCCGTACCAGTAGTACGGTACGAATTTGATGTCCAGGTCGTCCGTCAGGCGGAACTTGGCGGTTGCCGACAGGATGCCATTCTTGAACGGGTTATTCGCCAGTTTGTAATACGCTGGCGAGGCTGAGTTGAAAGCAGGATCGGTCTGCTGCGTACCGGCAACTGGTGTCTGGTGACCGACGAAATTGCTGTTGTAATCGTAGGTGTAGCCGTACTTGTTGATGTCGGCCAGCGAGTAGCTTTGGAAGTTGTTGTTCTTGGCAGCGTTGAACAGCAACGTGGCGTGAATATAGTTCTGCTTGTTCCAGTCGTAGTTGAAACCGGCATCCAGGTGGTTACGCTGGGCATCGCCCTCGCCTTTCCACTTGTCCGATTTGGCGCGCGACAGCGAGATGAACGCTTTCGAGCGGCCGTCCGGGAACAGGCCGGTGTCATAGCGGACGAACGATTTGTACATATTCAGCTGACCGAAAGTCTGCATCACGCGCACGCGCTGCTTGTCTTCCGGATTACAGGTGGTGATACCGAAGTTACCGCCCGATGCGCCCACTTGCGGCGAGTCGACGTCGGTGGAACCCTGGGTCACGAATTCCGAGCAGGTGTTTTCCTGGTCGACGTATTCTTGTGGATACACCGAGAACGAACCCGAGTCATTGACCGGCACGCCATTGATGGTGGCGCCGATCTGGTCGCTGTTGAAGCCGCGCAGGGTCAGGCCGCCGCCAAACAGGCCGGTTGCATCGTAGTTGTAGCTGTTCACCGATGGGAGCAGCTCCAGGGCCTGGTAGGCGTTACCGGTTGGGCGCTGCTTTTCCAGCTCCGCCGCGGTGATGGTCGAACGCGCTTTCGGCGCGTCTTCCTGCACCATCAAACCCATTTGCGTTTTCTTGCCGCGGATGACCACTTCGCGGGTCTGGCCCGCGTCCATGTCATTGCGCTCCGCTGCAGTTTGTGCGTGCGCAGCGACGGCGAAGCATGCCAGTTGGCAAGCCAGTGCGATCGAGCTGAGGCGCAACTTGGGTTGTTGATTGAAAACGGATTGCATTGCAAACTCCCTGGAGTGTTGTAGTAAAAACGACAATTGCAGCTTTGAACCTGCAGAATTTATGGAGGAGTGACCCCTCCGGAAATAGACACGAAAGTGTACAGAACCGATATTTCAGGCTGATGACTTCGGGAGAAATATTTCAACTTCTCTACCTCGGCGCAACAGCGTGGAATCTTGCTAAATTTCCATCCCAGCAACCAATCATGCATGAGCTGTATGGACCGAACAAATACGATTTTTCTTCTTTATTTATACGGCATCGGTATAAATCGTTCGTAAAAACGTGCTTTGGCGGGCTAAACCCCTGGTGGAACCTGGCTTCAGCTTCGGCGCAATTATAAGTGAGGGGTTCCGGGCAGAAATCCAACGCGGGTAAATTTCAGCCAAGCGGACTGTTCAGGCAGGAAATGTGTAGCGAGTTGACCACAAAGATGGCGTTTGGCTAAGGCGACACCGGGGGAAATTTGTGAAATCTCACCGGTTTTTTGACTACCTGAACGGTAAATCAGGGAGTAACTGGCGGTAGGAGATTGCGCGCACAGGAGCGGCAATGGAGGGGGCAGACGCCCCCTCCTCCGCGTGGATCAGCGCTGGCGCACGGCTGCGCGTACAGCGGTTTTGTCCAGCCCGGCGATTTCCGCCTCAAACGTGGCGAAGCGGGTATCGAGTTGTCTGGTCAGGCGGGCCTTCTCGGCCGCAGGCAGGAACGCGTAGCGGATGCTGTTGTACGACGCCTTCTTGACCTCGCCGTACGACGGCTTGTAGCGGCTGGCAAACAGGACGTATTCACCGGACAGGTTGTGGCGCGTGACACCGGCGTCGTCGGTCGAAATGACAAACGGCACGCCGTATTTGCGGTACAGCGTGATCGGGTGGTCGGCGCCCTGCACGCCATTGATGAAGGCATTGCTGGTGAGGTTGATCTCGACCGGAATGTCCTTCTCGCGCATGGTTTTCAGGATGCCGGCCACGTTGCTTTCGTGCGCCAGGTCGATGCCGTGGCCGATGCGGTCGGCGTGCGCCACGTTGACGGCCTGGTCGATATGGAACTGCAGGGCTTCCGGCGGTACATCGCCCAGCGCCAGTTCACCGGCATGCAGCGCCACCTTGACGTCCGGGTACAGCGCCCGCAAGAAGCGGAACATTTTCATGTGCAGCGTGTAGTCGCGCATCGACACGCGCGTACTCTCCTGGCCGACGATGTTCACGCCCACCAGGCGCTCGCTCATCTTGTCGGCCCTGAACGCGGCCAGCATCGACGAGAACACCTGCGACGGCGCCAGCAGGCGCAGCACATAGGTCTGATAGCGCATCGTGAAGCTGGCGTCGTCGATGCCGTTCGATGCCTCATCGACCTTGGCAACGAAATCGGTAATCGACTTGTTGAAAGCCGGGTCCTGGTTCAGCGTCGTCATCCAGCTGCGCATCAGCGCATCGAAAGCGGCATCGTCGCCACCCTGGCGCCATGCATCGTTGTCGAAGGCGACGTTGCTGGTGGGAGGCGCCATCTTGAACATGGTTTCGATATAGCTGACGTTTTCCAGGACGGCGCGGTTTTTCAGCGCCAGCAGGCCTTCATGGAAATTCGCGTTCGACACCGGGCCGAAATAGCCGAAGGTCTGGAAAAACTGGCGGTCGGGCGGCTGCTGCAGCGTGCCGTGGTTCTTGAAGTCCTTGCTCGACCAGCGCTGCAGCAGCTCGCGGAAGGTCTGGTCGTCGCTGTACACCTCGGCGCTGGACAGGCAGGCACGCTCCTTCGCCGGCTTGGCGCGCTCGGCGTCGACCAAAGCCCTGTCGGTTTCAATGCGGTACGTGCCCTTGTTGACGCACATGCCCTGCTGGTCGAGGAAATCGATGTATTGCTCGGCGTAGATCGCGCCCGAATAATGGTGGTGCAGGTCGCCGCCTTTGGGCATCTGCGAGAAGAACATGGTCAGCTCGGCTGCCTTGGGCGTGTCGCCCGCGATCAGCGCCGCGTAATGACGCGCCGTGGCTTTTTCATTCGCCGCCTGGTTCGATGTGGGCGAGGCGGCGTGGGCGCCGGCGCCGGCCGTGGCCAACGCGGCTGCGATCAGCAAGCTGCTCAATTTCTGTTGCATCGTGACTTCCTTAATGGGGTGGGCGTTGGTGGACCAGCTTGCCGGCGGCATACGTCGCCTGGACCGCGCGATCGTCGCCCAGCAGCGCCAGGGCGAACAGCAGCTCCTCGAGGGATTCGAGATGGCCGGTTCTGCGCGCGAGCAACGGCGTCGCGGCGGGGTCGAGCACGATGAAATCGGCTTCGGCGCCCGGGGCGAAATTGCCGATCGTGCCCTCCAACTGCATGCTGCGCGCGGCGCCCAGCGTGGCCAGGTAAAACATCCGCAAGGCCGGCAAATAACTGCCTTTCAATCGCGCAACTTTATACGCTTCATTCATTGTTTGCAACATCGAGAAGGACGTCCCGGCGCCGACATCGGTCGCCAGCGACAGCAGGGTCCGTGCGCCATCGGCTTTTTCAAAGTCGAACAGGCCGCTGCCCAGGAACAGGTTCGACGTGGGGCAGATCGCCACCGCGGAGCCGGTCTGTGTCATGCGCGCGAAATCGGTGTCGTCGAGCCAGATGCAGTGGCCGAACACGGCGCGCGGACGCATGAAGCCGAAGTGCTCATACACGTGCAGGTAGCTGCGCTGCGCTGGAAACAGTTCGCGCACCCAGCGGCATTCCTCGGCGTTTTCCGAGACGTGGGTCTGGATGTACGTAGTCGGGTAGGCCGCGGCCAGCTCGCCGGCCAGGCGCAGCTGCGCTTCGCTCGACGTCGGTGCAAAGCGCGGCGTGATGGCGTACATCGAGCGCGCATGGCCATGCCACTTGTTGATCAGGTCTTCGCTGTCGCGCACCCCGCCCTCCGCCGTATCCCGTAAAAAATCCGGGCAGTGGCGGTCCATCAGCACCTTGCCGGCGGCCATGCGCAGGTTGCGCGCTTCGCTGGCGTCGAAAAAGGCATCGACCGATGCGCGGTGCACGCTGCAGTAGACCATGGCGGTGGTCGTGCCGCAGCGCAGCAGCTCGTCGAGGAAAAATTCGGCGGTGGCGCGCGCATGGGCCGGGTCGTCGAACTTGCGCTCGGTGGGGAACGTATAGGTTTCCAGCCAGGGCAGCAGGCCGGGCGCCGGCGAGGCGATCATGTCGGTTTGCGGGTAGTGCAGATGGGTGTCGATGAAGCCGGGGCAGATGATCTTGCCGCGATAATCGGTCATCGCCACACCCGGCGCCAGCGTCGGCGCGAGCGTGGCGTAGTCGCCGGCGGCGACCACGCGCCCGTCCTCGACGAGCAGCAGGCCGTCGCGGTGCCAGGCATACGCGTCCTCGTTGAAGGCCGGATCGGCGTGGAAGTGCAGCAAGCTGGCACGGTAAGCTTGCATCGATGGCGAGGCGTGGGACATCAGGATCTTTCGGAAGAGACGGGCAGTGTAGCAGGGACGCTCCGCTGCGCCTCCCACACACCTAATAATTGGGCGGCGACGGCGATGGCAATCACGGCAGGCTGTTTGGATTGGACGCCCGCAATGCCGATGGGGCAGACCATGGCGGCGATGCGCTGCGGGTCGAGGCCGCGCGCATGCAGGCGGTGCTCGAACTGGCGCCGTTTCGTCGTCGATCCGATCAGGCCGAACCAGCCGGCATCCGGCCGCGCCAGGATGGCTTCGGACAGGCGCTGGTCGAGCGCGTGGCTGTGGGTCATGACGAGGAAGCTGGCGCCGGCGGGGACGCCGGCAACGACAGCCTCGGGGGTATCGGTCGCTTCGATACGGACGTTCGGCGGCACCGCATCGGGGAACATGTCCTCCCGCTCGTCCACCCACGTGACGCGGCATGGCAAGCCCCCGAGCAGGCGCACGATGGCGGCGCCGACGTGGCCGGCGCCGAACAGCACCAGGTGCGCGCGCGGCGCGAGGATGGCGTCGGCCAGCCAACGCCGGCCCTCCCTGTCGCGCAGCACGTGCGTGCCGGCGCTGACGTCGAATGGGGGCGCGGCGGCGCCAAGGAGCACGCGACCAGCTGCATCGCACAGCACGGACGCGCCGCCATCGATCTGCACCAGCCGGAAACTGTCGGTGTTGCGCCGGCAGGCCAGGTGCGCGAGCTGGGGTGCGTCGATGCGCTCGAACAGCAAATGCGCAACGCCGCCGCAGCACTGGCCCAGGCCGGGACCGAGCGGAAACCGTTCGAAGTGGCGCGTGCGGCCGTCGTCCAGCATGGCGCGCGCGATGGCGATGGCCTTGAGTTCCAGGTGGCCGCCGCCGATGGTGTCCGCCAGCGCCGTGCGCGAGACCACCATGTGCGCGCCCGCCTCGCGCGGCACCGAGCCTTCCGCGATCGCCACCGTGACCAGCACGGCAGGTTCCAGGCAGCCCAGCGCGCCGCTCAGCCAGTCCTGCATGATCGTGCGCGCACGGCGGTAACCGCCTTCAGAATTTCCTCGCTGGTAGCGGGCGCATTCAATGGCGGATGCACCTGGTGCCCGCCCACTGCCGAGACGGCGTCGCGAATGGCAAAGAAGACCGAGAACGGCAGCAGCAGCGGCGGCTCCCCCACGGCCTTCGACCGGTGGATGGAGTCCTCGACATTGCCGTTGTCGAACAGGCGCACGCGGAAATCCTCGGGGCAGTCGGACACGCCCGGGATCTTGTAAGTGGACGGCGCATGCGTCATCAGCTTGCCGCCGTCGTTCCACCACAGTTCCTCGGTCGTCAGCCAGCCCATCCCCTGGATGAACGCGCCTTCGACCTGGCCGATGTCGATGGCCGGGTTGAGCGAGCGGCCGGCGTCGTACAGCGCATCGGCGCGCAACAGCTTCCATTCGCCGGTGAGCGTGTCGACGATGACTTCGGCCACGGCCGCGCCGTAGGCAAAATACGAAAACGGCCGGCCGCTCATGGTCTTCGGGTCCCACGACAGGCCGGGCGTCGCGTAGTAGCCATCCGACCAGAGCTGGGTACGCGCCAGGTATGCATGCTGAACCAATTGCGGGAAGGGCACCTCGTGGCCGTTGACAAAGACCGTATCGAAGGCGAAGCGTACATCCGCCGCGGCGCCGCCATACAGCTTGACGGCGCAGGCGGCCAGCCGCTCACGAATCTGGCGCGCCGCATCCTGCGCCGCCTTGCCGTTCAAATCGGCGCCGGTCGATGCCGCCGTGGCGGAGGTGTTGGCGACCTTGCTGGTATCGGTGGCCGTGGCGCGCACGCGGGCCATGTCCACGCCCAGTTCGTGCGCCACCACCTGCATCACCTTGGTGTTGATGCCCTGCCCCATCTCGGTGCCGCCATGGTTCACCAGGATCGAGCCGTCGACATACACGTGCACCAGCGCGCCGGCCTGGTTCAGGTGGGTGACATTGAAGGCGATGCCGAATTTGACCGGCGTGAACGCCAGGCCTTTTTTCAGTACCGGGCTGGCGGCGTTGTAGGCATCCACCTGCGCGCGGCGCGCGCGGTAGTCGCTCGTCGCTTCCAGTTCATCGGTCAGGGCCCCGATCACGTTGTCGACCACCGTTTGTCCGTATGGCGTGACATTGCGGTCAACCGTCCCGTAGTAATTCAGGCGCCGGATATCGAGCGCGTCGCGCCCGAGGTTGCGGGCGATTTCATCGATCACATATTCGATCGCAATGGCGCCCTGCGGGCCGCCAAATCCGCGGAAAGCGGTATTCGACTGGGTATTCGTCTTGCCGCAGGCGGCAAGGATCTCGACGTCGGACAGATAGTAGGTGTTGTCGAAGTGGCAGACCGCGCGCGTGGCGACCGGGCCGGACAGGTCGGCCGAGTAGCCGGCGCGCGTGATCATGTCGACTTTCGCCGCGACGATTGCGCCGCGCTCGTCGTAGCCCACCTCATACTCGTAATGGAAGCAGTGGCGCTTGCCGGTGACGAGCATGTCGTCGTCGCGGTCGGCGCGCAGCTTCACCGGCTTTTTCAGCCTGGCGGCGGCAATCGCGGCAGCGGCGCACCACAGCGCCGACTGCGACTCCTTGCCGCCAAAGCCGCCGCCCATGCGCCGGCACTCGACGACGACATAGTGCGAATGCAGGCCGAGCGCATGCGCCACCACGTGTTGCATCTCGCTCGGGTGCTGCGTCGACGTCAGGACCAGCATGCCCTGGTCTTCCTGCGGGATGGCGTATGCGATCTGCCCTTCCAGGTAGAACTGCTCCTGGCCGCCCACATACAATTCCCCCTTGACCTTGTGCGGAGCGCGGGTGAACGCGGCCGCGCTGTCGCCGCGGGACAGGCGCATCGGCGGCAGTACGTACGAGTGCGCGGCGCGCGCGGCTTGCGGCGTCAGGATGGCCGGCAGTTCTTCGTAGGTGATCCGCGCCAGGCGCGCGGCGCGACGCGCGTTGTCGTGCGTGTCGGCGACGACGATGAACACCGGCTGGCCGACGTACTGCACCAGGCCGGGCGCGAGGATCGGATCGTCGTGGATGATCGGGCCGCAGTCGTTGGTGCCGGGGATGTCGTCCGCCGTGTACACCGCGACCACGCCCACGCTCGCGCGCACCGGCGCGAGGTCGATGGCCGCGATGCGCGCGTGCGCCTTGCCGGACAGGCCCAGCGCCGCATGCAGGGTGCCCTGGACTTCCGGAATGTCGTCGGTGTAGGTGGCCTGGCCGAGCACGTGCAGCGCGGCCGATTCGTGGGCGCGCGCCGTCCCGACGCCGGACCACGCCGCGGTTTTTACATCGACATTCACATTGCCAGCATCGTTCATCGTGGTTCCTTCATGCGCGCGCGGCAAAGGCGTTGACGTCGTGGGCGGCCAGCGGCGCGTCGCGCCGGGTCTCGTACCAGAAGCGGCGCAGCAGGTTCTGCGCGGCCTGCGTCCGGTAGCTGCCCGAGGCACGCATGTCGGACAGCGGCGCGTAATCGCCGGCCAGCGCGGCCATGGCGGCATCGACCGCCGCCTCGTTCCACATGCGGCCGGCGAGCACCGCTTCGGCCGCCGATGCGCGCTTTGGCGTCGCCGCCATGCCGCCGAAGGCAATGCGTGCGGTGCGGATCACGTCGCCGTCGAACGTGAATGCAAACGCGGCGCATACGGCGGAGATGTCCTGGTCAAACCGTTTCGCCAGTTTATAGGTGCGAAACGCCACGTCGGGCCGCGGCAGGGGCACGCGCACGGCGCGCACGAATTCGCCGGGTTGCAGGTCTTTTTCCTGGTAGCCCAGGTACAGGTCTTCCAGCGCCAGCGCGCGTTCGCCGTCCGCGCCACGCAGCACCACCTGGCTGCCCAGCGCAATCATCCACGGCATTGAATCGCCAATGGGCGAGCCGTTGGCGACGTTCCCGCCGAGTGTGCCGGCGTTGCGGATCGGCAGCGACGCGAAACGCTGCCACATGTCATCGAGCTCCGGATAGTGCGCGCAGATGGCGCGGTAGGCATCGTCCAACGTGACCCCGGCGCCGATCTCCAGCATGCCGCCAGTCTCGTTCACCGTTTTCAGGGCGTCGATGTGGCCGAGATAGAGGATGTCGCCGAGAGCACGCATCTGCTTCGTGACCCACAGGCCCACGTCGGTCGAGCCCGCCAGCAGCAGCGCGGCCGGGTTGGCCGCGCGCAGCGTCACCAGTTCGTCGATGGTGCGCGGCGCATGGAACGTCTGGCCGCCGGCGGTGTAGCTGGCCAGCGTGTCGCGCCGCAATGCCGTCAATTGTTCGGTGAGCGCGGCCTTGTCGAAGGTGACGGCCGGCAGCGCCACCATGCGCCGGGCCGCGGCGATGATGGGCCGGTAGCCGGTGCAGCGGCACAGGTTGCCGGACAGCGCATCGTCGATCTCGCAGCGGCTCGGCTCCCTGCCCTCCTGCTTCAGGTACATGCCCCACAGGGACATCGCGAACCCCGGCGTGCAGAAGCCGCACTGGGAGCCGTGGCATTCGACCAGCGCCTGCTGCACGGGGTGCAGCGCGCCGTCCGGCTGCTGCAGGTCTTCCACCGAGAACAGGGCCTTGCCATCGAGCGTGGGCGTGAACTGGATGCAGGAATTGACCGCTTTCATCTGCAGCTGGCCGTTTTCCAGCGAGCCGACCACCACCGTGCAGGCGCCGCAATCGCCCTCGGCGCAGCCTTCCTTGGTGCCGGTGCAGTGCAGGTCTTCGCGCAGATGCTGCAGGATCGTCTGCGTCGGCGCCGCATCGTGCACGGTGCGCAGCTGGCCCTGGTAATAAAAACGGATCGGTGTCGACATGCTGGCCTCGGTGTTCTCCCAACCTGACAGGTTAACACCCATGCCGGAGGACCACTATGTTTTATTGGTGATATCGCTTATCGGGGTAGACGCATACTCAGCATGGGTTCCGTTGTGCGCCGGGATGACATTGGCTGGTGCGGGATGCACGGTGCGCCAATGGTTGGCGATATCGATGCGGCGCGTGATCCAGACGTGGTCGTGGTGTTGCACGTAGTCGAGGAAGCGCGCGAGCGCCGCGGCGCGTGCCGGGCGGCCGACGATGCGGCAATGCAGGCCGACCGACAGCATCTTTGGCGCGTTCAGGCCGTTCGGGTCGCCCTCGGCGTACAGCACGTCGAAAGCATCCTTCAGGTAATCGAAGAACTGCGTGCCCGAGTTAAAACCCTGCATGGCGGCGAAGCGCATGTCGTTGGTGTCGAGCGTGTAGGGTACGACCAGGTGCGACGCCACGGCGCCGCTGCCGGTGGCGACCTGCTGGTAAAACGGCAGGTCGTCGCCGTAATGGTCGGCGTCGTACGCGAAGCCGCCATGTTCGACCACGAGCCGGCGCGTATTCGGCGAATCGCGCCCCGTGTACCAGCCTTGCGGCGCCGCGCCGGTCAGCGCGCGGAAAATCGCCACGGCCTCCGTCATGTGGGCGCGCTCGGTGGCCGCGTCCACATTCTGGTACGAGATCCATTTCAAGCCGTGGCAGGCGATTTCATGGCCCAGCTCCTGGAACGCCCTGACCGCATCCGGATTGCGCTGCATGGCCGTGGCCACGCCAAATACCGTCAGCGGCAGTTTCCGGTCTTCGAACAGGCGCAGCAGGCGCCACAGGCCGGCGCGCGAACCGTATTCATAGAGCGACTCCATGCTCATGTGGCGCATGGGGAAAGCCTGCGCGCCAATGATTTCGGACAGGAAGGTTTCCGACGCAGCATCGCCATGCAGCACATTGTTTTCGCCGCCCTCTTCGTAGTTCAGCACGAACTGCAGCGCGATCCAGGCGCGCCCCGGCCACTGGGCATGGGGTGGCGTGCGGCCGTAGCCGGCCAGGTCGCGCGGGTAGTTGTCGTGGATGCTCATCGATGAAAGAAAAGGAGTGGTGGCGAATGGTGGCTATATGAACGATCTTATATTGCCTTGCATCGCCGCGTTATATCATTCGGACGATACCGCATTCGCGCAACCATATAAGAGGCCGGCATGGGAAAGATCAGCACACACGTCCTCGATACCACGCTTGGCAAGCCGGGGGCGGGGGTCGAAGTCGCGTTGTACCGCGTCGATGCCACGGCGCGCATGCTGGTCAAGGCCGACACCACGAATGGCGACGGCCGCTGCAGCACCCCACTGGCGGAAGGCGAGGCGCTAGTCGCCGGCCAGTACGAACTGGTCTTCGGGGCCGGCGCTTATTTCTCCGCGCAGGGGCAGGTACTGCCTGATCCGCCCTTCCTCGACCGGGTGGTGATTGCGTTCGGCATTGCCGACCCCAGCCAGAATTACCACGTGCCGCTGGTACTCACCCCGTGGTCGTACGCGACCTACCGCGGCAGCTGAGCCTGGAATCGTACAGACCTTTGTCAATGCAACAAGCCATCACCTCCACGTGCATGCTGTGATGCTACCGCGCAACACATCCTGGCGTTAAACGGTGACATTGTCACTGTTCTGTAACTTTACCCTGCGGCAATTGTTGCAATTTGGATAGAATTCGTGACTCCGGTCAACACAGGCGCACGGCGCCCTGTCTGGCCAACACGCCGATTCACCCATCGCAACTGCTACAGGCACCTCCATGAACAAACGACTTCTGGCCACACTGCTGGCCCTGCCGCTGTGCGCCACCGCTTACGCCCAGGAAAACGGCGACGGCCCGACCATCAAGATCAGCGGCTTCGGTACCGGCGCCCTGACCATGAGCAATACAGACGACGCCGAATTCGGCCGCGCCAACCAGGTCCGCGGCGTCAAAAAGGACGCCCGCCCGGGCGTCGATTCCAATTTGGGCCTGCAGGCCGATGTCACCCTCAACAGCTGGCTGTCGCTGACCGGCCAGGGCCTGGTGCGCAAGGACGCCGAAGACGACTTCGGTGCCGAAGCCACGCTGGCGTTTGCCAAGGCCAAGGTCAACGATGAACTGAGCATCCGCGTGGGCCGCGTCGGCGCGCCGGTCTTCATGATCTCGGAGTACCGCAATGTCGGCTACGCCAACACGTTCGTGCGTCCGCCGCAGGAGATGTATTCGCAGGTGCCGTTCAACAGCATCGACGGGATCGATGCGACCTGGCAGCACGGCTTCGGCGCCACCAGCGTCACCGCGCAGCTGGCGGCAGGCCGGACCAAGGCGCCGGTTGCCGGCAACCTCGACGTCGAAATGACATCGCTGGTCGCCCTGAACCTGGTCGCCGAATACGGTCCGTTCACGGCCCGCTTCGGCCGCGCCGAGGGCAAGCTGACGGTCACCGGTTCGCCGTCGCTGGACGGCCTGCTGGCGTCGCTGCGCACAGCCGGTTCCGGCTATCGCCTGCCGGCGCTGAACACCCTGGCCGCCGACCTGGCTGCCGACGGCAAGAAGTCGTCGTTCACGTCGCTCGGCCTGGGCCTCGACTGGAACAATATCGTCGGCCAGACCGAATACGCCAGGCGCAAGAGCGATTCGTACATCAACGACACCACCTCGTGGTACGTCATGGGCGGCTACCGCATTGGCAAATTCCTGCCTTACTACAGCCACGCCAAGCTGTCGGTCGACAGCGCCGTCGCCAACACCGTGCCGGGCGCCTGCCCGGCCGGCTACCCTGCCGCCTGCACGCCAACCCTGCGCGCCGTGTCCGCCGGCGTGGCGCAGCTGCGCAGTTCGGGCCTGGGCCAGGGCGAGCAGTCGACCGACAGCATCGGCCTGCGCTGGGAGCTGTACCGCTCGGCGGACCTGAAGTTCCAGGTCGACCGCATCACGCCAAAAAATGGCAAGGGACTGTTCGTCAACGCGGCCCCGGGCTTCGGCCACGCCGTCACGGTCGGCACCGTCGCTGTCGATTTCGTATTCTAAGGAGGACAGCAGATGAACAACTCCCTGCGCGCAGCATTGGCTGCACTGGCCCTGGCCACCGCGGTTCCTGCCTTCGCCGACGTCGTCGTCGTGGTCAATCCCGCCAACACCGAAGCCGTCTCGAAAGACCAGGTCGCCAACGTGTTTCTCGGTAAATCGACTGCCTTCACGCCGATCGACCAGGCCGACGGCTCCGCCATCCGTGGCGAGTTCTACAAGAAAGTCGCCGACAAGGACGCCGCGCAAGCCAAGGCCCTGTGGTCGAAGCTGGTCTTTACCGGCAAGGCGACGCCGCCGAAAGAAGTGGCCGGCAGCGCCGACGTCAAGAAGGCGATTGCCGCCAATCCGAAAGGCATCGGCTACATCGAGAAAAGCGCCGTCGACGCCAGCGTCAAGGTCGTGCTGACGCCGTAAGGCCCGGCAGCGCCGCAACGCAATCGCCAGCCAGCCCGCCGCCCCGCTCATCCGGGCCGGCGGGTTCATCACAACAGGGACACACCTTCATGAGTATCAAGCGCAGGATCTGGGCCTTGCCCGTCATTTCCACCCTTATTTTTGGCCTGGGCATTGCCGTCAGCGCGAGTATCGCGAACGGTGCCCTCACGTCCATCCGCACCACCGAACGGGTCGATTACCCGGTGCTGGACGCGACCAAGTCGCTCGCACTGGACGTCACCGCCGTCACCGACAGCCTGCGCGACGCCGTCACCGAAGGCGACAAGGCCCGCATTACCGCCGTGGGCGAGCAGGCGGGCAAACTGCGCGCGAGCCTCCAGAAATTCGGCGCCATCGACGGCCAGCAGGCCGCCGGCGCCCGCCTGCTCAAGGAGTTCGACGCCTATTACGCCCCGGCGCTGTCGTCGGCGCGCATCATGCTCGAGATGGAGCAAGGCGACGCGCAGGCCACGGTCGGGCGCATGCAGAGCGCCCTCGCCGTGCTGAACGGCGACCTGGTCAAGACCAATGAAGCGGCCAAGGCGCAGTTCAAGGCCGGCATCGTCAACAGCGAAGCGAGCGTCAACAAGGTTCTCACCACGATGGTGCTGGCGGCGCTGATCGTCGTGCTGAGCCTGGCGCTCGTGTCGTGGTTCGTGGTCAAGGCGATCTGGCATCAGCTTGGCGGCGAGCCGGAATATGCGCGGTCCATTGCCAGCGCCGTCGCAGCGGGCGACTTGTCGATGCCCATCCAGACCGACGCAGGCGACAGCAGCAGCCTGCTGGCCGCGCTCAAGGAAATGCGCGACCGCCTGGCCAACATGGTCGCCGACATCAAATCATCGGCCGAGACCATCTCCCTGGCCAGCGCGGAAATCTCGAGCGGCAATGCCGACTTGGCCGGCCGCACCGAATCGCAGGCCGGCAGCCTGGAGCGCACCGCGCGCGCCATGGATGACCTGACCGGCGCCGTGCGCCAGAACGCGGTAAATACCGATCAAGCCAATGCACTGGTGATGACGGCGTCGTCGATCGCCACGCGCGGCGGCACCGTGGTGGGCGGCGTGGTCGCCACCATGGGCGAGATCAACACGTCGGCCAACAAGATCGTCGAAATCATCGCCGTCATTGACGGGATTGCTTTCCAGACCAATATTCTGGCACTCAATGCAGCGGTGGAGGCGGCGCGCGCCGGTGAACAGGGCCGTGGCTTTGCCGTGGTGGCGTCGGAAGTGCGCAACCTGGCCCAGCGCAGCGCGGCCGCGGCGAAAGAAATCAAGGAGTTGATCGGCGACTCGGTGGCCAAGGTCAATGCCGGCAGCGTGCTGGTCGACGAAGCCGGCGTCACCATGGGGCAGATCGTCGATTCAGTCAAAAAGGTGCACGACATCATGGCCGAGATCAGCGCGGCAGGACAGCGCCAGAGCCAGGGCATCGACGACATCGGCCGGGCAATTGCGAGCATCGACGACATGACGCAGCAAAACTCGGCGCTGGTGGAAGAGGCATCGGCGGCGGCGGTGTCGTTGCTGGACCAGACCGGGCAGTTGAGCGGCGCGCTGGCGGTATTCAAGCTGGCCGATGCGCACCATGACGGGCAGCTGGCTTTATCGCGCTATTAATATCGCTGTGCCTGGAAACCGCCCCCCAGCCGGGGGCTGGTTGTCCTCTTCTCGTTGTCCCCTTCTCGTTGTCCCCTTCTCGTTGTCCCCCTCTATATAGTAGCGCTTCAAATACTCCCTTCCCAGCCAGCCCACACTGGACAAACTTGCAAGCATTCCCCCCTTGCCTTAAAATCGGTCACTCTGCGCCCACCTGAAAAACCGGGCGCGACGCGCCGACCTTGGCGGGCCAGCGCGGCCGGCCGGGCGGTCATACCCACGTAATTGTCCTGACGGTGAGCCTTGGAAACCGTACCACTCTGGGTGCTGATCCTCGCACTCGCTGTCCTGATTCTCTGTTCGGCATTTTTCGCGATGTCCGAGACGGCCCTGATGGCGGCCAACAAATACCGTCTGCGCCACCTGGCCAAGCGCGGCAACCGCGGCGCCATCACGACGCTGTGGCTGCTCGACCGCACCGACAAGCTGCTGTCGCTGGTGCTCATCGCGAACACACTGATCAACGCCATGGCCACCGCCCTGGTGACCGCCATCGCCATCCTGTTCTTCGGCCACCAGGAAAGCGTGATCACCATCGCCACCGCGGTCGTGGCCTTCCTGCTGATCGTGTTTGCGGAAATCTCGCCCAAAGTCATCGGTGCAACTTACCCGGAAAACATTTCGCTGGTGGCAGCCATCATCCTGAAACCGATGATGCGCGCGGCCAAACCGGTGATCTGGTTCGTCAACCTGTTCGTCTCGTCGGTCCTGAAACTGTTGCGCGTGAAGTCCGGGGGGAACGCGCACGACCACCGCGTCTCGCCGGAAGAGCTGCGCTCGATCGTGCTCGAAGGCGGCAATTTCATCCCGCAAAAACACCGCAGCATCCTGCTCAACCTGTTCGACCTGGAAACCATTTCAGTCGAGGACATCATGACGCCCCGCGCCCAGATCGAGGCCATCGACCTGGCGTCGCCGGTGGCGGCGATCAAACGCGAGTTGACGACCTGCTATCACAACAAGCTGGTCGTCTATGAAGGCGAGATCAACAAGATCATCGGCGTGCTGCATGTGCGCAAGGCCGTGGCGTTGCTGAACCAGGCCGAAGAACTGACGGTCGACCATTTCCGCGCTCTGCTCAGCACGCCGTATTTCATTCCACAGGACACGGGCGCGTTCACCCAGCTGCAGTATTTCCAGGAAAACCGCGAACGCCTCGGCATCATTGTCGACGAGTACGGCGAGGTGCAGGGCATCGTCACGCTGGAAGACATCATCGAAGAAATGATTGGCGAATTCACCACGTCGACGCCAGGCGCCACGCGCGCCGACACCTTCGGCTGGGACAAGGACGGCGTCTGCCTGCTGGAAGGATCGACGCCGCTGCGTGACATCAACAAGCGCCTCGGTCTGAACTTCGCGCTGGACGGGCCCAAGACCGTGAACGGCTTGCTGCTCGAACAACTCCAGGAAATTCCCGACTCGCCTATCGCCCTCAAAATGGGCAGTTGCGTGATCGAAGTCGTGCAAGTGCAGAACCAGGCCATCAAAGTGGTAAAACTGCTACGCCTGGGGTCTGCTAAACGCGCGGCATGACGCCCGATTGACCTCGCTCGCACGCTCCCGCCGCGTGCAATGCCATTCTGCCTACGTGGTATCGGCGCCTCGGTCCGAACACAAACGCTTTACAAATTTGATGCCCGTAGGCATCATCGACACCATTCGCCTTGGGTTTTTATGGCTCTCGGCACGCTTGTTGTTCAATGAATATCTAACCCACGGCACCTATGGCGGCAGTCTTACCCACCACGAACACAGGCACGGCATTGGCCGGCCTGGCGCGCGCGCTGGTCCAGGCCGGCCGCTTGCCGTTGCCCGCGGCGGAGGCGCTGCAGAAGAAAGCCGCGCAAGATAAAACACTGTTCATCGACGCCCTGATCGCCTCGGGTGCGATCAAGGCAGCCGACCTCGCGGTGTTCTGCGCCGAAACGTTCGGCTATCCGCTGATCGACCTGTCCGCATTCAGCGCCGGCGCGTTGCCGCCCTCGGCCATCGATAGCAAACTGATGCAGTCGCAGCGCGTCGTAGCGCTGGCCAAGCGTGGCAACAAGATGTCGGTGGCGGTCTCGGACCCGACCAACATCCAGGCGCTGGACCAGATCAAGTTCCAGAGCGAAGCGTCGGTCGAGCCGGTCATCGTCGCGCACGACGTGCTGCTCGCACTGCTCTCCACCCTGGGCAAGAGCGCCGAGCAAACGCTGCAGGACATGGTCGGCGACGACCAGGACATCGAGTTCGGCGACGACGAAGCCGGCGCCGCGGTCCAGAGCAACGAGCCGACCGCGGAAGTCGAAGACGCGCCGATCGTCAAGTTCCTCAACAAGATCCTGATGGACGCGGTCAACCTTGGCGCGTCGGATATCCACTTCGAGCCGTTCGAAAAGTTCTACCGCATCCGCATGCGCGTCGACGGCGTGCTGCGCGAACATGCGCAGCCACCCATCTCGATCCGCGACAAACTGGTCTCGCGCATCAAGGTGCTGGCCAAGCTCGACATCTCCGAAAAACGCGTCCCGCAGGACGGCCGCATGCGCCTGATCCTGTCGTCGGTCAAGACCATCGACCTGCGCGTGTCGACGCTGCCGACGTTGTTCGGCGAAAAAACCGTCATGCGTATCCTGGACGCGACCCAGGCCCAGATGGGGATCGACTCGCTCGGCTACGACGCCGACCAGCGCGACATCCTGCTCGAAGCGATCCAGCGCCCGTACGGCATGGTGCTGGTGACGGGCCCGACCGGTTCCGGTAAAACGGTCTCCCTGTACAGCTGCCTGAACGTGCTGAACAAGCCGGGCATCAATATCTCGACCGCGGAAGACCCGGCCGAGATCAACTTGCCGGGCGTGAACCAGGTCAACGTCAACGACCGTGCCGGCCTGACCTTCCCGGTGGCCCTGAAATCCTTCCTGCGCCAGGATCCGGACATCATCATGGTCGGCGAGATCCGCGACCTGGAAACCGCCGACATCGCCATCAAGGCCGCGCAGACCGGCCACATGGTGTTCTCCACGCTGCACACGAACGACGCGCCGTCGACGCTGACCCGCCTGATGAACATGGGCGTGGCGCCGTTCAACATCGCTTCCTCCGTCATCCTGATTACCGCCCAGCGCCTGGCGCGGCGCCTGTGTACCTGCAAGCAGCCGCTGCCGATGCCCGAAGAAGCGCTGCTGGCGGCCGGCTACCGCCCCGCCGACCTGGGCGACTGGAAGCCGATGGGCCCGGTCGGCTGCGACCGCTGCCTCGGGTCTGGCTACAAGGGCCGCGTCGGCATCTACCAGATCATGCCGATTACCCCGGCAATTGAAAAAATCATCCTGGCGCATGGAAACTCGATGGAAATTGCCGCCCAGTCCGAAGCGGAAGGCGTGAATTCGCTGCGCCGCTCTGGGCTGATGAAAGTGAAACAGGGCCTGACGAGCCTCGAAGAAGTACTTGGCTGTACCAACGAATAGGAATAATCATGGCAACTGCTCTCTCTTCGCGCGGCGCTGCGCCAATCAAGGAATCGATCTACGCCTGGGAAGGCCGCGACAAGTCCGGCAAGATCGTCCGCGGCGAACTGCGCGCCGGTGGCGAAGCGATCGTCAACGTCACCTTGCGGCGCCAGGGCGTCCTCGTCACCAAGGTCAAGAAAAAGGTCTATCGCAGCGGGAAGAAGGTCACGGAAAAGGACATCGCCCTGTTCACCCGCCAGCTCGCCACGATGATGAAAGCCGGCGTGCCGCTGCTGCAATCGTTCGAGATCGTCGGCAAGGGCCACGCCAACCCGTCGATGGGCAAGCTCATCATGGACCTGCGCGCCGACATTGAAACCGGTACCAGCCTGAACAACGCATTCCGCAAGTACCCGCTGTATTTCGACCCGCTGTTCTGCAACCTGGTGGGCGCCGGCGAACAGGCCGGTATCCTGGAAGAGCTGCTGACGCGCCTGGCGATCTACAAGGAAAAAACCATTGCCATCAAGGCCAAGATCAAATCGGCCCTGATGTACCCGGTGTCGATTCTGGGGATTGCCTTTATTGTCACCGCGGTCATCATGATCTGGGTCGTGCCGGCTTTTAAATCGGTGTTCGAAAGCTTCGGCGCCAACTTGCCGACGCCGACGCTGGTCGTCATGGCCATTTCCGACTTCTTCGTCACGTGGTGGTACCTGATCTTCGGCGGCCTGTTCGGCGCCCTGTATTTCTTCTTCCAGAGCTGGCGCCGTTCCGTCAAAATGCAGCAGACCATGGACCGCCTGCTGCTGAAAGCCCCGATCTTCGGCCCGGTGGTACGCAAGGCCACCATCGCCCGCTGGACCCGCACCCTGGCCACCATGTTCTCCGCCGGCGTGCCGCTGGTGGAAGCGCTCGACTCGGTCGGTGGCGCCTCCGGCAACGCGGTCTACCTGGAGGCGACACGCAAGATCCAAACGGAAGTCTCGAGCGGTACCAGCCTGACGGTCGCCATGCAGAACGCCAATGTGTTCCCGACCATGGTCACGCAGATGGTCGCCATCGGTGAAGAGTCCGGTGCGCTCGACGCGATGCTGGGCAAAGTGGCCGACTTCTTCGAAGACGAAGTCGACGAAGCCGTGGCCGGCCTGTCCTCGCTGATGGAACCGATCATCATGGTGATCCTGGGCGTCATCATCGGCGGCCTGGTCATCGCGATGTACCTGCCGATCTTCAAACTGGGTTCGGTAGTGTAACGCAGTGCATGCGGTTTTCGGGACACGCCCTGTGTCCCGAAAGACGTCGCAATGAAGTCGTCCCGCGGTGAAGTCGTCCTGTTCGCATGGCCGCAGTGTTTTGCCGATGCCCCGGCAAAACACTGCGGCCATTTTTCATTGCTGCGGAGTCAATCCGCGGATACACCCAGCAGCAGCGGTCCCTGCCCTGCTCAGCGGGCCTGCCCCGCGCCTGCAGCGGCAATCCACATCGCCAGGCCAAACTTGAAGCTGCTGGCCGGTTTGGTTTCTCCAAATATGCCGGCGGCCTCGAGGGCGGTCATGCCATGCAAAAAGGCCCATAGCGCCACGGTGGCTTCGGACGCCCGATCCTCGCCATACAGGCGTGCCACATGTCCCCGCGTGAATTGCCAGGATTGCAGATGGGAGGGCGCGGCGTCGTCCTCAGTGGCGCCTGGTTGCAACGTCAGTGCAAACAAGAATGGATGGTCACGGGAAAATTGCAGGTAGCTTTCCGCGATGGCGCGAATAGAGTCCACCGGACGCAGGTCGCCCGCTGCTGCCTGCAATTGTCCGAGCAGCCTGGTTCGGCTCTCGTCGGCCAGCGCGGCGGCCAACGCCGCCAGACTATCGAAATAGCGATACAGGGCGTTGGGGGCCAAGCCTAGCTCGGCCGCGACGCTGCGTATCGCGAGCTTACCGATGCCACATTGCTCAACCTGGTTCATCGCCACCGCGAGGATGGTCCGGCGGTCCGTTTTGGAGGGATAAGACATGATGGACAGTATACATGTTGACGCCACGGCACCCAAAATGTACGATGTACATGTTTAGGTGTACGCCGTACATCATCACAGGGGAAAGCAGCCATGGTCTCAAAATCTATCGTCGTCACAGGGGTATCGACCGGCATTGGCCGCGGCATTGTCGAAGCGCTGGTTCAGGGAGGCTTCACCGTGTTCGGTACGGTTCGCCGGGAGGCAGACGCGGCAGGCCTGTCCGCGGAGTTCGGGAACGCGTTCATTCCGCTGTTGGTGGATGTGACGGAACCTGCCGCGGTGGCGCACGCGGTGGAGCAGGTACGGTCCGCACTGGGCGCGTTCAATCTCGCCGGCCTCGTCAACAACGCCGGCGTATCGCTCGTCGGCCCGCTGCTGCACCAGCCACTGGATGACTTCCGTACGCAACTCGAAGTCAACCTGATTGCACCGCTGCGCCTGATCCAGGCGTTCGCACCGTTGCTCGGCACCGATCGAGCGCGCGAGGGCGGACCGGGGCGCATCGTCAACATGAGCTCGGTCGGCGGCAAGATGGCCTTCCCTTTCCTGGGAACCTATGCCGCGTCCAAGCACGGCCTGGAAGGTCTGTCCGAGGCGCTGCGGCGCGAGCTGCTACTGTACGGCATCGACGTGGTCGTGATCGAGCCCGGCTACGTCAACACGCCGATCCTCGACAAGGCCGAAGCGGAGGATTACAGCCAGTATCGCCATACGGCCTACGCCAGCAGTCTGGAGGGTTTCCGCAAAGCGTTCATCGCGGAGGGGCGCAAGGGCATGCCACCGCGTCAGGTCGGCGAGGCTGTTCTCGCGGCGTTGACCATTTCTGCGCCGCGTACCGCGTATCCCGTCATCCATCAGAAATTCAAGAACTGGACGCTCCCACGGCTGCTGCCGAAACGCGTGCTGGATCGCCTGGTGGCGAAACAATTCGGCTTGCTGCCGGCGGCATCGTAAGATTCGCAGGCAAGCATCCGGGCCAGCAACGCTAGCGGTAAAATACCGTATGGCATCCAAAAAACCTATTTATCCAGGCGCCACGACCGGGCGCGGCGCCGTGCTGGCGGTATTGCTGTCGCGCGAAGACCAGACCGGCGCCGAGCCGCTCCAGGGCCGCGTCACGCTGGCCGCCATCGTCAAATCGCTGAAACGCAAATACCACTGGCCGGTGGAGACCAGCAGTTTCCCGGCCAATAGCCCGGATGGGCGCGCGACATGGGCGACGGTCTACAGCCTGCCCGAAAAAGTGGTGGCGGCAGCGTTGAAGGGCGAAGGCGGCCGATGGATGGCGGATCGTGCGCAGGCCCGGCGCGCGCGCGTCGATGCGCTCGACGCCGCCAGGCCGGGCGCACGCGCAGGCCTCCGGCCGGAAGCGCGGCGCATCATCGATGACACCGGACGTGACGAATAAGCAGCTTCAAAAGCAACTTCAAGATGCACATCAGGCCGCGCGCGCCGGTTTGCGCCGCATGCCGCGCCACTGCGCCAGCGCACGTTTGACCACGCTGCCGGCCAGGTAGCGCAGCGCGGCGCGCGGATGGCGCCGGTCGTAGCCGTTCTTGCCCATGCGCTGAGGCAGGAAAAACCGGCTGAATGCCGCCAGCGCGTCCGGGCCGCCCACGCGAAAGCGCCCGTTCACCTGGGTGGTGTCGAAACCATATTCATTCTTGAACAGGAATACCGCGTTCGATGAACTCATCGACACCTGGTGGGCTGCATCGGTATCGAGCAGCTGCATGCCCTTGCGGTAGGAGCAGCGCACGGTTTGCTGCAGGTCGGCCAGCTCGATATCCAGCGGGGCCAGGCGGCGTCCCAGTTCCAGCAGTTGCGGCAGGCGGTGCAGGCTGCGCGTGACGGCGCTGCGATAGCCGTCGAACGCGGCCTGCACCTCCGCCAGCGGTGCCGCCGGTGCGATGGGCAGCAGCGGCAGGCCGGCCGCGGCCAGCGCCGACCAGTGCGCCAGCGCGCGCAAGTGCGCTTCCTTGAGCCGTGCCGGCGTCGCACTGTCGAGATCGAATACCGCGCCCGGCTGCAGGAAGCGGATTGCCGGTGCCAGCTTGGCCAGGCGCACCGCATCGACCACGCTGCGCGGCGAATTCTGCGCCGCGTTCAGGTAGGCGTTTTCCGGATGGCTGAAGTAGACAAAGGAGGCGAACGGTACCACCAGGCCGGGTTTGAGCATGCCGATCTGCAATGCCATGCGTTCGATCTTGTCGGTGGCCGCCTGGCGGTGCTGGTCCGGCTGGTCCGGATTGCCCACCCAGTTGGCGTAGCCGAACTGCGTCAGCAGCACGTCGATGCGCGGCGCCAGCGCCGCCACTTTTTGCTGGACGTCCAGGAGTTGCGCCGGCGTGGCCACGACGCAGTCGTTCAGGTTGAGCAAGGTGCGCGTGCCGCTCCGGATCAGGGCCCAGGAATCGCCCTGGCTGTAGGGGAATACGGCAATGCGCATATCGTGGCCCAGGGTCACCGCCACCCCTGGCGCGCATTCGATGACGGCAAAGCCCAGCTTGCGCAGGAAGCCCGTCACGCGCCCGTCGAGCGTGTGCTGGTAGAGGAACGTCACGCGTACGCGCGCGTCGGCCTTCAGCGACTTGATGAACGAGATCGAAAAATGATCGGGGTGCTCGTGCGAGATCCAGATAAACACCGGCAGGGCCATGCGATTGAGTTCAGCCACCAGCGCGGCATTGCTGGTAGAGCGGTCGAGCAGGCTCCAGCCGTTATTGAAGGCACTGCCTTCGACCCACGGGTCGACCAGCAGCACGGCGCTGTCGTTGCGCACCATGAAGGATGCGTGGTTGACAAAAATGAACTGATTGCGCGCCATGGCAACTCCTTTGCTGGATGAGGGCGGGAACGGGACCGCGGCAGGGGCCTTCAGGCCAGCGTAGCGGACCGGCCCACGTCCGGGACTGATCCGCAACAAGTGCATCGCAAAGCCTGCCGCCGGTGTCGCCAGCACCCACAAATCACACAAAAACCCCTAAAATGGTTGTCTTGGAGAATCGCCCGGGTGCGGTTTTCGACTTTCCCGCCACTGGAGCTGTATGCCACTCGACGCGTTCGATCTACTTTTCAATGCCGCCCCCGGCAACCTCGCCGTGGCCTGCATCGTCGGCCTGTTCGGCCTCTTGATCGGCAGCTTCCTGAACGTGGTGATCTACCGCGTGCCGAAGATGTACCAGCGCGCGTGGGAAAACGAAGTGGCGGAAGAAGCCGGCCAGCCGCCGCCCCACGTCGATCGCTTCAACCTGATGGTGCCAAGGTCAAGCTGTCCGCACTGCGGCCACCAGATCACGGCGCTGGAAAACATTCCGGTGGTCAGCTACCTGGTCCTGCGCGGCAAATGCAGCCAGTGCAAGGCGCCCATCTCTCCGCGCTATCCGGTCATCGAAGCGGCCACCGGCCTGCTGGCAGGCGTCGTGGCGTGGCATTTCGGCACCGGCCTGCTGGGACTGGGCGCTCTGGTATTCCTGTTCCTGCTGGTCGCCATGACCTGGATCGACTACGACACCTACATGCTGCCCGATAACATGACCTTGCCGCTGATGTGGCTGGGCTTGCTGATCAACCTGAACAGCACGGTGGTGCCGCTGCGGGACGCCGTCATCGGCGCTGCCGCCGGTTACATGGCGCTGTGGTCGATCTACTGGCTGTTCAAGCTGGCCACGGGCAAGGAAGGCATGGGGTACGGCGATTTCAAACTGCTGGCCGCGCTGGGCGCCTGGATGGGCTGGATGATGCTGCCGACCATTATCCTGCTGTCGTCGGTGGTGGGCGCGGTGGTGGGCATCAGCCTGATCGTCTTTGCCGGACGCGAACGCGACAAGCACATCCCCTTCGGCCCCTACCTGGCCGGCGCCGGCTTCATCGCGCTGCTGTACGGCGAGCGCATCGGCCAGCTGTTCCGCGGCTACATGGGCTGACATGGCGCCGCGCTTCTCAGTCGGCCTGACCGGTGGCATCGGCTGCGGCAAGAGCACCGTGGCCGACCTGTTTGCCGCGCGCGGCGCTTCCGTGATCGACACCGACGTGCTGGCGCACCAGCTGACCGCGCCCGGCGGCGCAGCGATGCCGGCGCTGCTGCAGGAATTCGGTGCGCAGTTTGCCACGCCGGACGGCGCCCTCGACCGGAAGCGCATGCGCGACCTGGTGTTTGCCGACCCGGGCGCCCGCACCCGCCTGGAAGCGATCCTGCACCCGATGATCCGCGCCGCCACGGCCAGCGCTGGGCAGGCGGCGACCGGCCCCTACGTCATCTTCGTGGTCCCGCTGCTGGTCGAATCCGGCAACTGGCGCGCGCGCGTGCAGCGCGTGCTCGCCATCGATTGCCAGGAAGCGACGCAAATCGCGCGCGTGATGGCGCGCAGTAACTTGCCAGAAGCGCAAGTCAAGTCCATCATGGCGGCACAGGCGAGCCGGCAGCAGCGCCTGGCCGCCGCCGACGACGTCATCGACAACGACGCCGGCCTGGACGCCCTGGTACCGCAAGTAGACCGCCTGCACCAGTTTTATCTGGCGCAAAGCTGAAACAAGGGGCTTGCAGGCCAGTCAACGTTTGTAATTTTGCTGCGCTTGGTTCAGAATCACGGGATTGCTTCCAGCCCACCCAGCCCCATTCAAAAGGATGTCATTTTGATCGTCTACGAATATCCTTTCAACGAGCGCATCCGCACGTTGTTACGGCTGGAAGACCTGTACGACAAGTTCAAATTTTTTGTTCAGCAAGAACATCCCCTGCAACATCACGTTGCCTTGTCGACTATTTTCGACATGCTCGAAGTGGCCGGCCGCGCCGACCTGAAATCCGACCTGCTGCAGGAGCTGGAGCGCCAGAAGCAGAGCCTGCTTTCCTACCGCAGCAATCCGAACGTTGCCGTCGAGACGCTCGATGCCGTGCTGGCCGAACTCGAGATGGTCAGCAGCGCACTGGCCGGCGCCCAGGGCAAGACCGGCCAGAACGTGCGCGACAACGAGTGGCTGATGAGCATCCGCGGGCGTACCATCATTCCGGGCGGCGCGTGCGAATTCGATTTGCCGTCCTACCATGCCTGGCAGAAGCGCACGCCCGAGCAGCGCTACCAGGACATCATGGGCTGGTTCGGCCCGCTGGCGCCGCTGTTCGACGCGCTGGCGCTGGTGCTGCGCCTGCTGCGCGATTCGGGCGGGCCGGCGAACATGATTGCCGTCGCTGGCAGCTACCAGCAGATGTTGCAGGGCAAGGTCTACCAGATGCTGCGCCTGACGCTGGACGAGACCCTGGGGGCCATCCCCGAGATTTCGGCAAACAAATACATGCTGTGGGTGCGTTTTACCAGCCAGGGCGGCGACCTGAAACCGAAACCGCGCGAAGAAGACACACCGTTTCAGCTAACATTATGTAATTTTTAGAGTACTGTCATGACCGTTGTAGCCTGCCCCACCTGCGCCAAACTAGTCGAATGGACCGAAGCCAACAAGTTTCGGCCGTTCTGTTCCGAGCGCTGCAAGCAAATCGACCTGGGCGCCTGGGCCGAAGAAAAATACGCCATTCCCGCTGCCGCACCCACCGATCCGCTCGCCGATCCACTCGACGGCCCGCTCGAACCTTGATGCAGCGCGGACGGTTCATTCAATAAGGAGCACCATGCCACTTGTTACGCTGACTGTCCGCAAACCGAAAACCGCCGCCTTCAAGGCCGACGTCTTCGATGCCGTCCACGCCTGCCTGGCCGCCACCGGCGTCCCCGTCACCGACCAGTTCCAGCGCGTGCTCGAACTGGATGCCGACGACTTCCGTTTCGATCCCGGCTATCCCGACCTGACCACCTCGCGCAACGACGACTTCTTGCTGATCGAAATCCTCTGGTCGGTGGGCCGCAGCGTCAAGGTCAAGAAGAAATTTCTGACGGACCTGATGGCGGCAATGTCGACCCTCGGGCATGATCCGGAGAACGTCATGGTGGTCTTCAAGGAAACCGGCTGGGAGAACTGGTCCTTCGGCGGCGGACGGTTGCTGCACACTTGAGGCTGCGTTCGCCGCTCGCCGCGCTGGCACTGGGATCGATTGCCGCCTACCAGCGCCACCTGTCACCCCGAAAAGGCTATTGCTGCGCGCTGCACGCCAGCGGAGGCGGCCGCAGCTGCTCGGCCTACGGCTACCGCGCCATTGCGCGCGCGGGCCTGGTCAAGGGGCTGGTGCTGCTGCGGCGCCGCTTCGATGCCTGCGCACGGGCAGGACGAACCGCTGGCGCAGGCAGGCCGGTTGTGCGTTACCGGTCCGGGCTGGCGTATCAGCGGGGGTTTTGCGACTGCGGCGGGTGCGATATCCCGACCTGCGGTCCGGATGCCGGTGATGCGCTCAGTTGCCTGGGCGATGCCTGTTCCTGCGACTGGCCATGGAAGCGGCGCAAGTCATCCGAGCGGGAAACGAATGTGGACGATCACCTGAATAACGAGGATGCGCTGCGCGAGCGCATCCGGCAAGCGCGGGAAGCGCGCCGGCAACAGTAAATGTGCCGTCGCGCGAACCCCTGGATTACGCTGTGACGCCCACCGGCACCACGATCGGCTTGTTGCCGTGACCGTAACGGTTCATGAACAAGCCCTCCAGCCCGATCTCCGGCTGGCGCCCTGCCACCAGATCGGCCAGCACGCGCCCCGAACCGCAGGACATGGTCCAGCCCAGCGTGCCGTGGCCGGTGTTCAGGAACAGGTTCTTGAACGGCGTCGGGCCGATGACCGGCGTGCCGTCCGGGGTCATCGGACGCAGGCCGCACCAGAAATCGGCTTTGCTGACGTCGCCGCCGGCCGGGAACAAATCCGTCACCGAATGTTCCAGCGTATCGCGCCGCGCCTTGTGCAGGCGCATGTCGTAGCCGGCAATTTCCGCCGTGCCGCCCACGCGGATGCGGTCGCCCAGGCGCGTGATCGCCACCTTGTAGGTCTCGTCCATGATCGTTGATTCTGGCGCGCCCGTGGCGTCCGTGATCGGCACCGTGATCGAATACCCCTTGACCGGATAGACCGGAATGCGGATGCCCACCTGGCGCAGCAGCAGCGGCGAAAAACTGCCCAGCGCAACCACGTAGCTGTCGGCCGTAAACACACCCTCGGACGTGTTCACGCCGGTGACCCTGTCGCCGTCGGTCACCAGGTTCTGGATGGTGACGCCCTGGCGGAAGGTCACGCCGAGGCCGGCTGCCATCTTCGCCAGCGCCTGGGTGAATTTAAAGCAGTCGCCGGTTTCGTCACCAGGCAGTTGCAGGCCGCCGACGAATTTTTCGCGCACGCGCGCCAGCGCCGGTTCGGCCGCTTCGCAGCCCTTGGCGTCGAGCACCGAATACGGCACCTTGTACTGGTCCAGCACGGCGATATCGGTGGCGGCGCCGTCAAGCTGGGCCTGGTTGCGGAACAGCTGCAGGGTCCCCTTGCTGCGCTCGTCGTAGGCGATGCCGGTGTCCGCGCGCAGCTGCACCAGGCAGTCGCGGCTGTATTCGGCCAGGCGCACCATGCGGCCCTTGTTGACGTTGTAGCTCTTGTGGTTGCAGTTGCTCAGCATCTGGAACATCCAGCGCCACATTTCCGGGTCGAGCGACGGACGCACCACCAGCGGGCTATGCTGCATCATCAACCATTTGACGGCTTTGGCCGGGACGCCCGGGCCGGCCCACGGCGCCGAGTAGCCTGGCGAGACCTCGCCGGCATTGGCGAAACTGGTTTCCATGCCGGCCGCGCTCTGGCGGTCGATGACGGTGACTTCATGTCCGGCCCTGGCCAGATAATATGCCGACGTCACGCCAATGACGCCACTACCCAAAACGATGATTTTCACTGAGGTCCTTCGATTAGACGTTGACTGTGCCGGGCGCAGCATAACGCAATTGGTCGAGCCATTCCAGCAGAGGAATCGTGGCCGGTAGCAAGGGAGCAACACCGACTTCACCCTGCCACGCAAACGCCTGCCCTTCCAGGCCCTGCGGCTCGCCCTGCCAGTGCCGGCTGATATAGAAATGCAGGCGCACATGGGCGTGTTCGTAGACGTGCTCGACGCCGCACCAGGGTTCCGCATCGATGATGTGCACGCCCAGCTCCTCGACGAATTCGCGCCGCAGGGCCGCAAAGATGTCCTCGCCGGCTTCGACCTTCCCGCCCGGGAATTCCCAGTAGCCGGCGTAGGGCTTGCCCTCGGGCCGCTGGCCGAGCAGCACGTCGCCGTTCGGCTGCATCAGGATGCCGACGGCGACGTCGATGGGCTTCATGGGTTTCACTGCGACCGCCTCAGTCATCGGCCATCCTGCCGGCGTAATCGCGCGCGAACTGCCACGCCACGCGGCCCGAGCGCGAACCGCGCTGCAGGGCCCAGCGCAGCGCTTCCGGACGCGCGCTGTCGATCTGCTCCGGCGTGCAGCCGAAGCTGGCCAGCCAATGCGCACAGATGCCGAGGTAATCGTCCTGCCTGAACGGATAGAACGAGATCCACAGGCCGAACCGTTCGGACAGCGAGATTTTCTCTTCGACCGTTTCCCCGGGATGCAAGTCGCCATCGTCACCATGCTGGTAGCTGGCGTTGTCCGACATTTTTTCCGGCATCAGGTGGCGCCGGTTGGACGTCGCGTAAATCAGTACATTGTCCGACTGCGCGCTGATGCTGCCATCGAGCGCCACCTTCAACGCCTTGTAGCCGGCTTCGCCCTCTTCGAACGACAGGTCGTCGCAAAAAATGATGAAGCGCTCGGGCCGGCCGGCGACCAGGTCGACGATGTCCGGCAAGCCGCCGAGATCGGCCTTGTCGACTTCGATCAGGCGCAGTCCCTCGGCCGCAAAACTGTTCAGGCACGCCTTGATCAGCGACGATTTGCCGGTGCCGCGCGCGCCCGTCAGCAGCACGTTGTTGGCAGGCCTGCGCCGCACGAACTGGCGCGTATTCTGCTCGATCTGCTGTTTTTGCGGACCGATGTGCTGCAGGTCAGCCAAGGTGATGGTGGACGCGTGCGCCACCGGCTGCAGAAAAAAGCCGCGGCCGTGCGCATTGGCGCGCCAGCGGTAGGCCGGGCCGCGCTTCCAGTCCGGCTCGCGCGCGTGCGGCGCCGGGAGCACGGCTTCGACGCGCGCCAGTAAAGCTTCAGCGCGCTGCAGGAACTGGTCGAGCGACGTCATGCGGTGCTCAAGACCGGTAGTCGGCGTTGATCGTCACGTAGTCGTGCGACAGGTCGCAGGTCCATACCGTGGCCGAGGCGTCGCCGCGGCCCAGGGTCACGCGTACGGTGATTTCGCTTTGCTTCATGACGCGCTGGCCGTCGGCCTCCTGGTAAGCGGGATTGCGCCCGCCGTTCCTGGCCACCCAGACATCATCCAGGTACAGGTCGAGCTTCGTCACATCGAGGTCGTCGACGCCGGCGTAACCGATCGCCGCCAGGATGCGGCCCAGGTTCGGGTCGGACGCAAAGAACGCGGTCTTGACCAGGGGCGAATGGGCAATCGAATAGGCGATCTTGCGGCATTCTTCCAGCGACGTGCCCTGCTCCACGGTGATCGTGATGAACTTGGTGGCGCCTTCGCCATCGCGGATGATCTGCTGCGCCAGGTTGCGCGACAGGTCGGTCACGGCGTCGCGCAGCGCGATGTAGTCAGGACTGTCGATGCTGTCGACCACCAGGTCGCCGGCGCCGGTGGCGATCAGCATGAACGAATCGTTGGTGGACGTGTCGCCATCGATGGTGATGCAGTTGAACGACTGGTCGGCCGCGTGGCGCACCAGCTGGTCGAGCACCGGCTGCGCCACTTTCGCGTCGAACGCCAGGTAGCCCAGCATGGTGGCCATGTTCGGCTTGATCATGCCGGCGCCCTTACTGATGCCGGTCATCGTGACCAGGTGGCCGCCGATGACCACTTCCCGCGAGGCGGCTTTCGGCTGGGTATCGGTGGTCATGATCGATTCGGCGGCATTGAACCAGTTGTCCGTCTTCAGGTTGGCAATCGCGGCCGGCAGGCCGGCGACGATTTTCTGCACCGGCAGCGGCTCCAGGATCACGCCGGTGGAAAACGGCAGCACCTGTTCCGGCGCGCAGCCCAGCAGTTCGGCAAGTGCCGCACAGGTGGCCTGCGCATTGGCCAGGCCGGTCTCGCCCGTGCCCGCGTTGGCATTGCCGGTGTTGACCACCAGCGCGCGGATCGGCGCGCCGCCGGCCGTGACTTTTTCCAGGTTCGCCTTGCTCACCTGCACCGGTGCGGCGCAGAAGCGGTTGGTGGTGAACACACCGGACACAGTGGCGCCGTCGCCCAGCTTCATCACCAGCACGTCCTTGCGGCCGGGCTTCTTGATGCCGGCTTCGGCATAGCCGATGTCGATGCCGTTGACGGGATGCAGCGCAGCTGCGACGGGAAGCGGGGAATTGACGGCCATGGCGATCTCTAGCGAAAGAATGCGAAGGCATGATTGTACCGTTTTGTTCCGTGGGCAGCGGCACGCGCCGGCGGCGCAACACGCCGGACCCGATTATGAAGCGATTCTTAACTGTGATGGATGGCAGGATGACTTTCCGGGACGCTTGATTGATAATTAAAAACATTACAATCGAGAAAAAGACCATGACCCGTCCTGCCCTGCGCGCCGCCGGCGCCCTCTTGTTCCTGTCGACATTGCCGGCGCTGGCCGCCACGCAGTTGGCGTCTGCCGGACCCGGCGACACCGCGGTCAAGGCGCCGCCCATGACCAGGGAGAAACCGAAGCCGGCGCCCAAGCCGCTGTCGCCGGTCGCCATGGCGGTCAGCACGGCCGCCAGGGAAATTACGGCGGGGCGCGCTCATGGCACGTATGCGCAGTGGCTCGACACCTTGCCCACCTTCCGCTTTTCGCCGGCCACCTCGGCCTTGCTGGTCAGGCAGTTCGGCACTGATCGCCTGTTGACCGTGCAGCGCAAGAACGCTGCCGGGGGCGGGCGCGAATACCTGATGCGCGCCCCGGCACGCATGCGGAGCAATCCGGACGGAAGCCGTTTTTCCTGGGACGCCATCCAAGGCACCTTCGCCGTGAAGCCCGACGGCGTCACCATCGTCAACCAGTTCACCGTGCCGCGCGTGATGGCGGAAGACAAGACCATGCGCATCGAACTGCGCGGCATGACGACGTCCGGCACCAGCATCGACAACGGCATCGGCTATGGCGACGCCGTCGCGGACGTCGGCAACCTCCAGGTGACGTCGAAAGCCGATGGCACGACGGTCGCCATGGATGGCCTGTTTGCCAAATTCGGCATCACCGACGAAGGCCGGACCGTCGGCATGTACTACGACACCGGCATGCGCACGCTGACGGCCCAGGACGAGCGCTTCGACGACCTGCGCCTGGCCATGCGCTTCAAGGGCCTCGACAAGGCCGCCGTGGAAAAATTCAACGCGCTCGGCAAGCAAATGGGTGACCAGCAGGCCAGGCTGGCCAAACTGCCCCTGAAGGTCCAGCACGAACAGCTGATCGCCCCGCTGCTGCGCCAGCTCGGCATGGCCCTGACGGCGGAAGGCGCTGCCATGGACCTGGAAGATTTCAGTTTCAGCTACCACGGCAGCACGGCGCACGTGCAGGGGCAGCTGCACCTGGAACAGGTCGCGTCAGGCGACCTGGATCAGCCAGCCATCCTGCTCAAGAAAGCCGTCGGTCACGCCGAGATCAAGGTCCCGGTCACCATGCTGCTGGCCTTCGAGGAGAAAATCGCCCGCAAACAGCAGCCCGACGCCGATGCCGCCACCATCGCCAAACTGACCCAGACCATCCACGACAATGCCTTGCGCAGCGCCGTCGCAAGCGGGTATGTGCGCGTCGACGGCGACATGCTGGTCACGACCATCGATGTCCGCGACGGCGTCGTCCTGGTCAACGGCAAGCCCTTCGACATGCCCAAGCCGGCCGCGCCGAACGCCATCGTGGCCAGCCCGGCAGGCACGATGCGGGCCCGCCGCATTCCCGAGAAATGCCTGTTGCCCGACTTCCCGGTCGACGTGGTCGCGCAGGACCGTGCGTTTTCGGTGGCGCTGCAGATGCAGGTCAATCCGGACGGCAGCGTCGGCAACGTGGCGCTGGCGCGCAGCAGCGGTGTGCCAGACTATGACCAGGCCGCGCTGGAAGCTGCTGGCCACTGCGCCTACATCCCGGCGCTGCGCAACGGCAAGCCGGTGGGCGTGTCGGAGCTGTGGGAAATCGTGCGTGCGCCCGGCAGCGCCCGTCCCTGAAGCATGCCGGTCCCGACGCCCCTTACCGTGAAGCCCCAGACATGAGTGCCAGTTCCAGCCGCCGCGATTTGTTCAGTTCGGTATTTTCGCTGGCCATCATCGCCAGCGCACTGTTCGTCACCCAGCGTTTCGTCCTGCCGTTGCTGTGGGCGGCCATCCTGTGCATCGCCACCTGGCCGCTGTACCTGCGCGTGCTGCGCGCGTGCCGCGGCCACGACCTGGTGGCCGCGGCGGTCACGACGCTGATCAGCGCGCTGGTCTTCGTCACGCCGCTGGTGCTGGGCGTGACCCAGGCCGCGCACCAGGCCCCGGCGCTGGCCGTCACGATTGCCGATGCCAACAACGCCGGCATCGGCGCGCCGCAGTGGCTGCTGCAGATTCCGATGGGCGGTGCGGCAATCTACGACTGGTGGGCCGCCACGCTCGGCCAGCCGCACGGCCTGGCCCATCTGCTGCAGGATGGCTCGATGGCGCGCCTGCATTCGGCCAGCGACGTGCTGCGCACCGTGGGCGCCAACCTCCTACACCGCGTGATCGATATCGGCTTTGCTTTCCTGGCCCTGTTCTTCTTTTACAAGGATGGACTGGCGCTGCGCAGCCAGGTCGGCGCCATCGGCGACCATCTGATCGGCACCGCGCGCTGGGAACTGTATTCGGAAAAAATTCCCACGGCCGTGCGCGCGACCGTCAACGGCCTGGTGCTGGTCGGCCTGGCCGAGGGCGTCCTGCTCGGCATTGCCTATGAACTGGCGGGCGTGCCGTCGGCCGTGCTGTGGGCGGCCGCCACCGGGGTGCTGGCGATCATCCCGTTCGGCGCGCCGCTGGCGTTTGGCGCGGTGGCCCTGCTGTTGCTCCTCAAGGGCGGCACGGTGGCAGCGATCGCCATCCTGGCCTGGGGCACGGCGGTACTGTTCGTGGCGGACCATTTCGTGCGCCCGACAATCATCGGCAACGCCACCGCACTGCCCTTCCTGGCGGTGCTGCTGGGTATCCTGGGAGGCGTGGAGACGCTCGGCTTGATCGGCCTGTTCGTCGGCCCGGTCGTCATGACCTTGTTCGTGACCTTGTGGCACGAGGAGAAATTATTTGGGCGCGAGCGGGAGTGATCCCGGCCGCGCCCAAAGTACGCACATCGCTGTTACACGACGCACATACACATCACCCTGCCCGGCGGTCTGTCCACCGGACGGGATAATCCTTTATTTTACGCCATTGGCGCGGTTGACCGATTCAGCGCGTGGATGCGCTTCATTGGTGCCGTGGGCTTTCGATTTCATGCCGCTGGTGCTCGAGCTCGCGCTGGTATCGGTGCCGCTGGTGCCGCTGGTCGCGGTGTCGCTCGAACCGGTCATGCCGGTGCTGCCGCTGGCGCCGGTAGCGCTATTCTGACCGCCGGTCATGCCCGGGCTGTTGGCCATGCTCGTGCCGCTGGCGGTGCTGGTCGGTTCGGCGCTGCTGCCGGTGCCCGTACCGCCTGGCGTTGTGGCGTTGGTCAGGTTGGTGCCGGCGGTGTTGCTGTCAGGGTTGACCACGGCTGGTTCGCCGGTGGTGCCGACCGGACCGTTGGTTGCCGGAACACCGGTGGTGCCGGCGGTGGCGGTCGTATCGCTGGTGCTGTTGGCGGTCGTGCTGGCGTCATGTTTCGGACCGCAAGCCGACAGGCCCATGGCCAGGATACCGGCCATCAGAATGCTGATTGGCTGTTTCATAATCGTTACCTCGTGTGTGATATTAAGTTGTTACGATTATGGGTACAGCCGGGCTAAGCGACCATCGGCGCATTGCGCAGCCCCCTGTAGGACAAGCCGGACGTCATATCTGGCAGGAAATAACGTCACAATGCGATGCCCACATGTAAAAAGCAGCCCGCAGGCTGCTTTTTACTGGTCAACACCGGCGCGGTTCAGGCCAGCTTGCCGTGGCAAGCCTTGAACTTCTTGCCGCTGCCGCAAGGGCAAGGATCGTTGCGCGCGACCTTGACGCCATCGTACGTATTGGCATCGTCACCAACCAGCGACGCCGGGGCCGCTGGCGACGAGGTGGGGGCAAACAGGTCTTCCGGTGCGGATGCAGGGTTGAAATCGGCGTGCTGGTAATTCACATTGGCCACCGGCGCATGCGTTGCGGCAATGGCTGCCTCGGCTGCATCGATTTCTTCGCGCGTCTGGATGCGCACCGTCATGATCTGGCGCGTTACCTCGAGCTTGATTTCATCGAGCATGGAGGAGAACAGTTCGAACGCCTCGCGCTTGTATTCCTGTTTCGGGTTCTTTTGCGCATAGCCGCGCAGGTGGATACCCTGGCGCAGGTGATCGAGTGCGGCCAGGTGTTCGCGCCAGTGGCTGTCGACGCTCTGCAGCATGACGTTGCGCTCGAAACCGCCGAACGACTCCTTGCCGACGATCGCGATTTTCGCCTCGTACGACGCTTCGGCGGCAGCCTGGACGCGCTCGAGGATGTCCTCGTCGTTCAGGTTCGGCTCGTCCTTGAGCATCTGCGCCAGCGGCACGTTCAGGTGCCACTCGTTGGCCAGCGCCGTTTCCAGCGCGGCGATGTCCCATTGCTCTTCGACCGACTCGGCCGGCACGTGGGCATGCACCACATCGGCAAACACGCTGCCGCGCAGCGAGGCGATCAGCTCCGAAATGTCTGTCGTTTCCAGCAACTCGTTACGCTGGGTATAGATCACCTTGCGCTGGTCGTTGGCCACGTCATCGTACTCGAGCAGTTGCTTCCTGATGTCGAAGTTGCGCGCTTCGACCTTGCGCTGGGCGGTTTCGATGGAGCGCGACACGATGCCCGCCTCAATCGGCTCGCCTTCCGGCATTTTCAGGCGGTCCATGATGGCGCGCACGCGGTCGCCCGCGAAAATGCGCAGCAGGGCGTCATCCAGGCACAGGTAGAAACGGGACGAGCCCGGATCGCCCTGGCGGCCCGAGCGGCCACGCAGCTGGTTGTCGACGCGGCGCGACTCATGGCGCTCGGTGCCGACGATGTGCAGGCCACCGGCCGCCACCACGTGTTCATTGAGCGACTGCCATTCGCTGCGCACCTTGTTCGACTCGAACGCTTTTTCCGCCTCCGACAGGGTGGTGCTTTCTTCGAACAACTGCACCTGCTTCTCGACGTTGCCGCCGAGGACGATATCGGTACCGCGGCCGGCCATGTTCGTCGCGATGGTGATCATCTTAGGACGGCCTGCCTGCGCGATGATTTCCGCTTCGCGGGCATGCTGCTTGGCGTTGAGCACATTGTGCGGCAGCTTGGCCTTGGTCAGGATGCCGGACAGCAGTTCCGAGTTTTCGATCGACGTGGTGCCCACGAGGACAGGCTGGCCGCGCTCGTAGCAGTCGCGGATATCGATCAGCATCGCATTGTATTTCTCGGCCGAGGTTTTATACACCTGGTCCTGGCGGTCCTTGCGCTGCGATGGGCGGTTCGGTGGAATCACGACGGTTTCGAGGCCGTAGATTTCCTGGAATTCGTACGCCTCGGTATCGGCCGTACCGGTCATGCCCGAGAGCTTCGCGTACATGCGGAAATAATTCTGGAACGTGATCGAGGCCAGCGTCTGGTTCTCGTTCTGGATGCGCACGCCTTCTTTCGCTTCGACCGCCTGGTGCAGGCCTTCCGACCAGCGCCGGCCCGTCATGAGGCGGCCGGTGAATTCATCGACGATGACGACTTCATCGTTCTGCACCACGTAATGCTGGTCCTTGAAATACAGCGCGTGCGCGCGCAGGGCGGCGTACAGGTGGTGGATCAGCGTGATGTTGGCAGAGTCGTACAGCGATGCGCCTTCCGGCAGCAGGCCCATCTGCGTGAGGACCTGCTCGGCCTTTTCGTGGCCGGCTTCGGTCAGCAGCACGGTGTGCGCTTTTTCGTCCTTGGTATAGTCGCCCGGGACTTCGATCTTGCCCTTGCCGTCAGGCGTTTCTTCGCCGATCTGCAGCGTCAGCATCGCCGGCAGTTCGTTGATCTTGTAATACAGCTCGGTATGATTTTCAGCCTGGCCGGAAATGATCAGCGGCGTACGGGCTTCATCGATCAGGATCGAATCGACCTCGTCGACCACGGCGAAGTTCAGCACGCGCTGGACCCGCTCGCCGGCCTCGAACACCATATTGTCGCGCAGGTAATCGAAGCCGAATTCGTTGTTGGTGCCGTAGGTGATATCGGAGGCGTAGGCGCGCTGCTTGGTGTCGTGGTCGAGCTGCGACAGGTTCACGCCCGTCGTCAAACCCAGCCAGCCGTACAGGCGGCCCATCGAATCGGCATCGCGCTGCGCCAGGTAATCGTTGACGGTAATGACGTGCACGCCTTTGCCGGACAGCGCATTCAGGTAAACCGGCAGGGTCGCCATCAGCGTCTTGCCCTCCCCGGTGCCCATTTCGGCGATTTTGCCGTAGTGGAGCACCATGCCGCCGATCATCTGCACGTCGAAGTGGCGCATTTTGAGGACGCGCCTGGCGCCTTCGCGGCAGACGGCAAACGCTTCCACCAGCAGGTCGTCGAGCGTCTCGCCGGCGGCAACCCGCCCCTTGAATTCAGCAGTTTTTGCCTGCAGTTCTGCGTCCGACAGCTTTTCGATCTGCGGCTCGAGCGCATTAATGGCGCGCACGGTTTTTTGATATTGCTTGAGCAGCCGCTGGTTGCGGCTACCGAAAATCTGGGTCAGTAATGACATGCTTGAATTCTTGAAAAATACGCCGCAAAAAGAGCCAGGGAAGATGTCCTTACGACATCCGTCGAAGACCGCCTATGGCACAGAACTGCCGATTTTAGCATGCGGTCCGGCCACACTTGGGGATTGTAGAGCGGATAACAAGATCGTGCTTTGAAACAATGTATTACTGCGCCACAGCAAAATCGCCAGCGCGCCATCGCTTCGTTGAGACATATCAGCGCCTGTGGTATGTTCGCGTCATGGCTTCCCACCCCACCAATGCTAGCCCGGCGCAGCGCCCGGTACACCTGTACGGCACGCGCGTGCGCAATACTTCGATCGGCGCCACCGAATTCTTGCGCGCCAACGAACGCATGGCCAGCCTGCTGCCCACCGCCATGCGCATGGCCAGCCTGCAAAAAGACATTGCCGCGTCCCTGCCACCGATGTTCGGCAATTGCGACGTGCTGTCTTTCCAGGATGCCGCGCTGGTGCTGGCCACGCCCAGTTCCGCCATCGCCGCCAAGCTCAAGCAGCAGGCGCCCAAGCTGCAGGCCGACCTCGTCAAGCGCGGCTGGCAGGTCGATTCGGTGAAACTCAAGGTGCAGGTCATGCGCGCGTTGCCCACCACAGTGCCGATGCGGGTGCTGGAACTGCCGGAGATGGCGGTCAGCGCGTTCGAAGAACTGGGCAACACCCTGCCCGACACCGAGCAGAACGCGCGCCTGATCGCGGCCATCAAATCGATGGCCGCGCGGCGCCGCGCCGGCTAGTTTTCACCGCTTACCCCAGGCCACAGTGCCAAAGCCGGTGCGCGCGGGACGGTGTGCTCCAGGCCGCAAGCATTAAATCGCTATACTGGCATCACCATGCGCATCCAGCTCTTCTCCGACCTCCACCTGGAACGCGATCCGACGTTTCGTCCCACCCTCTTCAGCGACACCGACGTGGTCGTGCTGGCCGGCGACATCGGCTCGTACCAGCCGGGCTCGCGCCTGCAGTCGGACGACTTCGGCCTCGACCTGTTTTCGCCCCTGCTGGGCGCGCCCTGCCCTACCGTCCTGTTCGTGCCCGGGAACCATGAGTTCGATTCCCTCGATTTTGCCGACACGACCACCCGCCTGCGCGCCACCTGCGCGCGCCTGGGCATCACCTGGCTCGAGCGCGAAACGGTGACGATCGGCGGGGTGCGCTTTCTGGGCACCACGCTGTGGAGCGATTTCGATGCGCTTGCCGTCAGTGCGCCGGATGTGACGAAACAGCTCGCCATGCGCCACAAGGCCATGCGCGCGGCGAACTATTACCTGAGCAAGAACACGACCTTGCAAGATGGCGTGCCGGTGCTGGCCGAAGGCTTGCGCGAGCTGTCGCTGGCATGCCAGGCCTGGCTGCGCGCGGCGCTGGCCGAACCTTTCGACGGCAAGACGGTCGTGGTCACCCATTTCGCGCCGAGTTTATTGAGCGCCGATCCGCGCTACGGACTGGCCGCGGGAACCGCGGGATTCTGCAATGCGCTCGACGATTTATTCCCGCTGGCCGATGTGTGGATGCACGGGCACCTGCATTGCCTGAACGATTACGTGGCCAATGGCTGCCGCGTGGTGGCCAATCCGCTGGGGTATCTGAGCAAGAACGAGCAGGTGCAGTTTCGGGAGCACCTGGTCATCGAGGTGTAATTGGACCTGAACCCGTAGCGGTTGCTGAAGCCATGGCGGTCTGACGGCCATCGTCCACGTCAGCTCAGGTGAGCGCCCACTCCCGCGCCATCTGGCGCCCATACGACTGCGGCACGATGCCGGCACCGGCTTCGTCGAAGGTGACGATCTCGTACGCGTCCGGCCGTTCCAGCAGCGCCAGCAGCAGCTGGTTGTTCAGCGCGTGTCCGGATTTATGGGCTTCGTAGCTGGCCAGCAGCGGATGGCCGACCAGGTACAGGTCACCGATGGCGTCGAGGATCTTATGGCGCACGAATTCGTCTTCGTAGCGCAGGCCGTCGGCGTTGAGGATGCGGTACTCGTCCATGACGATGGCGTTTTCCAGCGAGCCGCCACGGGCCAGGCCCATGCCGCGCAGGCTTTCCACGTCCTGCATGAAGCCGAACGTGCGCGCCCGGGCCACATCGTGCACATACGACACGGTGCCGAAATCGACGGTGGCGCGCTGGGTCGTGCCATCCACGGCGGGATGGTTGAATTCGATGAAGAAATCGAGCTTGAAGCCGTCGTACGGCACCAGCTTTGCCCATTTTTCATTGGCGCCGGTGCCATGGCGCACTTCGACTTCCTTGATGACCCGGATGAATTTTTTGGCGGCGCCCTGCTCTTCCACGCCCGCTTGCTGCAGCAGGTACACAAAAGACGAGGCCGAACCATCCATGATCGGAATTTCTTCGGCCGACACATCGACGTACAGGTTGTCGATGCCGAGGCCGGCGCAGGCCGACATCAGGTGCTCGACGGTGGAAACGCGCGCCTGGTCCTTGACCAGGACCGAGGCCATGCGCGTATCGCCGACGACGCCCGCGCTGGCCGCGAACTCGACGACAGGGTCGAGGTCGACGCGGCGGAACACGATGCCTGTGTCCGGCGCGGCCGGGCGCAGCGTCAGTTCGACCTTGGTGCCGGAGTGCAAGCCCACACCAGTGGTGCGCACCAGCTGTTTGACGGTTCGTTGTTTTAACATCGGTAAATTATATCGCAGGTGAATCAAACAAAAGTGGACCCCCAACTTTTGTTTGAAGAGCGCGACCCGAAAATCACTGGCGGAGCCAGATGATTTTCAGAAGGAAACGGCTACACAACAGCCCTCCGGCTGCGCTACGTGTTGTTTTCAGGGGTGTTCGGACTCGGTATGCACCTTTTCGCGGCGGATGAGATACAGGCCGCTGGCGATGATGATGGCCGCGCCCAGCATCGTGTAGCGATCCGGCAGGACATGCCACAGCACCCAGTCCAGCGCCACGCCCCAGGCCAGCGCCGAGTATTCGAACGGCGCTACCCGTGATGCTTCGCCGTGGGCGAACGCTTCGGTGACCGCCAGCTGGGCGAAGAAGCCGGAAAAAGCCAGGCCGCACAGCAGCGGCAAACGGTCCATCGACACGGCCACCCAGTTGGGCCACGCCAACGCGGTGGCGCCGAGCGCCATCAGTGTCATCAGCCAGAAGACCATGTGGGCGCTGCTGTCGACGCGCGACAGGATACGCCCGGTAATCGAGGACACGGCATAGCAGGCGGCCGCCGCGAGGATCGCCAGCCCACCCAGCGTCAGCACGCCTTCGCCGCTCGGGCGCAGCACCACCAGCACGCCGCCCATGCCGATGGCGATCGCCACCCACTGCCCGGCGTTCACGTTTTCCTTCAGGATCCACACCGACAGCGCCGTGATCAGGGCCGGGGCAATGAAGAAGATCGAATACGCTTCGGCCAGCGACAGCAACTTGATGCCATAGGCGAACAGCGCCAGCATGACGATGCCCAGCCCCGCGCGCAGCAGCTGCAGCGGCCAGTGCACCCGCAGGATCGCCTGGAACCCGCCGCGCCAGGCGACATAGGCGACGATCAGCGGCAGGGAGGCCAGCGCGCGCAACGAGGCCACCTGCATTGCCGGGAAATCGGCCGACAGCAGCTTCATGGCCGTGTCCATCAGCGAAAACATGACGACGGCAATCAGCATCATGTAGATGCTGCGCAGGTTGCCGGCTGCGCGGCTCAAAGGAATGGAGGGCATTTTTCTTGTCCCAAATAAAAAACGGCGCCGCAGCGCCGACCTTCAAACAACAGTAAAACCCTGTTTTTGTTTGGCAATGCCCGCGCCAAAAATCACTGGCGCAGCCAGATGATTTTAAAAGGAAAAAGCGTCATATAGCCAGTTTATGCAGTTTATGATAACTGCGCGAGCATCGTCTCGGCTTTCGAAACGTCGAAACTGCCTGCCTCGACGTTCAGCTGCGTGACGACGCCGTCTTCGACCAGCATCGAATACCGCTGCGAGCGCGTACCCATGTTTTTACTGGAAAAGTCGGCGGACAGGCCGAGCGCGCGGCTGTAGTCGGCGTTCCCGTCAGCCATCATGCGGACGATGCCGGTGGCTTTCTGGTCGCGGCCCCAGGCACCCATGACGAACGCATCGTTGACCGAAATGCACCAGATATCATCGACGCCCTTCGCCTTCAACGCGTCGGCGTGCTCGACGTAACCGGGCACATGTTTGGCCGAGCAGGTTGGCGTGAACGCACCGGGCAGGCCGAAAATGACGATCTTCTTGCCCTTGACAAGGTCGGCCACCTGGAACGTGTTGGGGCCGAGCGCGCAGCCTGCGGTTTCAAGCTCGATGAACTCGGACAGGGTGCCGTCAGGCAGGTGGTCGCCGATCTGGATGGTCATGCGGGTCTCCGGTGTTGTTGGTTTGATCAAGGCGCCAGTATGCCCGATGCGGGAGGGGTTTGCCGGGGTGGCATCGACGCTTGCAAACCAGAGTCATTCCCTTGCACCGCCAACGGGGTGGTGGTGGCGATGATGTCCCGTGTGTGCTGACCAAAAAAAACGGGCCGCTTGCGCGACCCGTTTTACGCAACCAGCCAGCCAACTATTTAGTCAGCCTGCTTGCGCAAGAACGCCGGAATGTCATACGTCTCCACGCCATTGCGCTGCATCGCCTGCACCTGCTCCGATGCCTGCTCGCGGCGCCAGACGGCTGGCTGCTTCATGCCGTCCAGGCCACCGCCGGCGGCAGCGGCAGCCGCGCCCATGGTCACGCTCGACGTACGCGTGCCCGGCATGCCACCCATCACGGGCATGTTGTCGGTACCGGTGCGCAGCACGGGTGGCTGGACCAGCTGCATCGACTTCTTGACTTTGCCCAGGCCAGTGGCCACCACGGTCACGCGGATTTCGTCGCCCATCGTGTCGTCGTACGCGATGCCCTGCGCGATCGATGCATCCGGTGCGGCAAACGCGCGCACGGCGGCCATGACTTCCTTGATTTCCTTGCCCTTCAGGCTGCGGCTGGCGGTGACGTTGACCAGCACGCCGCGCGCACCCGACAGGTCGATCCCGTCCAGCAGCGGCGAGGCGACCGCCTGCTCGGCGGCGATGCGGGCGCGGTCCATGCCCGACGCGGTTGCGGTGCCCATCATGGCCTTGCCCTGCTCGCCCATGATGGTTTTCACGTCGTTGAAGTCGACGTTGATGTGGCCCGGGACGTTGATGATCTCGGCGATACCGGCGACGGCGTTGTTCAATACGTCGTCGGCGTGCTGCATCCACTCGATCATCGATTCGTCTTCGTAGATCTCTTCCA
>Ga0265780_10000794_pt1 | contig 47076 bp, 39 predicted proteins | sample P1T30metagenome_FD_192432 | JGI IMG/M metagenome (GOLD analysis project Ga0265780, IMG submission 192432) | Plant litter microbial communities from East Loma Ridge, Irvine, California - P1 T30 | ecosystem: Environmental > Terrestrial > Plant litter > Unclassified | place: USA: California... | reverse complement strand
CCCCCCCCCCCCCCCCCCCCCCCCCCCCCCCCCCCCCCCCCCCCCCCCCCCCCCCCCCCCCCCCCCCCCCCCCCCCCCCCCCCCCCCCCCGGAATAGACGAAACGCCAACGCAATGCTGAAAGAACCGAGTCAAAAGCAACACACATCATGAACTCCCACTTCCCGTCGCACAACTCATTCCGGTGACAGTCACGACACCACCCTTGGAGTCCAGCATGACCATGCCCTCTCCCCTCCTCGCTTCGACGCCTTTACTCGAATATCCAATGTTCGCCCGGCAAAAGACCTCGCCTTCTACCTCAGCGTCGACGACCTCGAAGCCCTGTAGCAACAAGGGATTTTGCGAAAGTGATGATAGAGCTACGCCGATGGGTAGTGTGATGATATGCCCATTGACCGAGGGACTTTGGTTGGATGATGTGTAGTGTGTATTGTCCGGGCCAATGGTGCGGATGCGGACGGTAGGAAGTTTGGCATATGCTGGGGTTGGAGAGCAAAGGCTCAGACTGAGAAGAGTGGAGATGGCAAATTGAAGTCTCATGGTGAATATGATGTTTGGTCTTGGTAATGCTCCAAATTTCAACGAGTGATGTTCTCAGAATTGAGTTTTCTCTGTGCTTCGGTGATGCTGTGTAATGCTCCACTGCTTCCGTGATCGCATTGATATACCTCTGTCCGAATCGTGGCACAGCACTTGGGCGCGTGGATATCGTTCATGAAACGCCCGCGCCACATGTTTGCATGAGTGAAATCGGTACCGCTCGGAACATGCCGGGACCGAATTGCGCTGATAGGGCGCTCAAAAATTAGGCGCCATGATGCTTGTAAACGATAATTATCGAAATGAAACAATGACTGGGTACTTCATCACGTGCAGCACGTGTGGCCGTCCGCTGATGACTGCGCAGCACGTGACCGACTGGCGTGGTGAAAGTGCAGTCCAACGTGGGCGGGCCGCATCGCGCTAGGCGGGTCTCCGGCATTTCGGCGCACCACAGCCGCCTAAACTTGGAAGCGTCTCCCCCAAGCACGATAGCGGCATCATCATATCAGTTCACTTCAAATGCCTCCCGTACGGCAACGGCCACGGTAGCACCACCACCATGATGGTTAGGCTCACGCCGCTGCGCATATTGTGCGCCGCGCTGGTGCTTGCCGTCTTCTTCTTCACCTCGTTCCTGCCCGCCTTATTGCACGCCCTCTTTCGCGGCAAGCGTGGCTACGACCTACTTGTCGAGCGCCCTCCTCCCGTGCTGTCTGCGCCCGCGCCCAAGGTGCACTTTGGCGATGAGTGCTCGCCCTTCAGCGCCGGCGTCATGAACGATGTTACGATAGTCCTCAAGATTGGCGCCGGTCAGGCGAAGACGCAGCTGCCCGTCTATCTCAATCGGCTGGGCCGCTGCAAACAGGATCTGCTCATCTTCTCGGACCGCAAGGACCACCACAACGGCTTCGAAATCGCCGACGCCCTCGCCCACCTGCGCCCGGAGTACAAGTTCAACAACCCCGACTTCGACATCTACGACCGCATACAGAACGACAACGTGACCGAGGAGACGTCGGACGAGGGCTGGCGGCTGGACAAGTACAAGTTCCTGCCCATGATGGAGTGGACCTCGTACATGCGCCCCGAGTCGCAGTGGTTCGTCTTCATCGAAGTCGACACGTATATCAACTACGACAATCTCTATCGCTTCTTGACCCACTTCAGCCCGCGCGCGGCGCATTACTTTGGATCACCCGTCCTTGCCAAGAAAAGAGCCTCATATGCGCATGGCGGCAGCGGCTATGTCCTCTCGCGCGGCGCACTCGAGAAGATTATGGCATTCGGCCGCATGTTTGGCGAGAACAAGCATTTCCCCGGCACTCATTTCTTTGGGCAGGACGTCAAGAGCTATCACTCTGGTGACGATGTGCTGGCACAGGTGCTCAAGAAGAGTGGCGTGCCGCTTCGCGGCTATTGGCCCATGTTCAATGGCGAACCGCCCATGGGTGTACGCTACGGCCAAGAGCAGTGGTGTGAAGCCATCATCTCGCTGCATCACCTCCAAGACGACGACTTCACTAGTCTCCGGAAATGGGAGGAGAGCAGAAAGCATCCCGAACGGCCGCTTACGTTTGAGGAGCTCTTCGACATGGTAGAGCCTTTCATGCAGGACAAGGTTGTTGACTGGTCCAACATGTCCCACGACGTTATCTACAAAAAGGGCAGCACTCCCGCAAAGTCCTTCGACAAATGCCACCGGGCTTGCGTGCAAGACGGCCGATGCATGCAGTTCGAACACAACGGCGAACAATGCCGCCTTCAACATTCCATCCGCCTGGGCCGCGCCCAAGAACCCGACGGCGACAAAAGATGGTTATCCGGCTGGATGACAGCGCGCATAGCAGCTTTCAAGAAAGCCAATTCGCCGTGCCAGGGCGCACACTTTGTCCACTCACATCCTTGAGGAAATGCAACGCAGGCGACGGAACGAAATCTATTCAGTACGATTTATAGTACGATTTACGGCATTGTACGGCGTTTGATACCCATCGTTCTTCGCATATGTTTGGGCGGTGTGCTGCGCTTTGCTTGCTTTGGCGTTCTGGGTATGGTCTCTTGGTTAAGGGACTCGTGTACAATAGCTTGATTGAGAGGGCTGTTGTGGTCATCGCTGTTTCAAGGTGCGATCGAATTGTTAGAAGTCTATGTCTCATGTGGATATATCATTATGCTTGCAAAGACTCTCGCGAGGGAGAGAGGGGCGCGCTTGAGTCTAAGGTAATTCAACGTTATCCTCAACCATTTCAAGCCTCTCAAACTTCTCACCTATGCTCTTGAATCTTTAGAGTTGTGCGTGTAATAACGCGAATTGTGGAGCAACGTCTCCGTCTGAATTTATTCTCTCCGTGCACTAATAAGCAATGTAAGGCATCCTAGGACTGCGTGCGCGCTTACGAAAGCAAAAAAGTTGCTAACACATTTCAATATTAGATTTCAAAACTTCGCACCTTCTCCAGGCCATGGTTGGGCGGGGCAAGTTTAAGCGGGGCAGGGTCGCCACGGAAAGCGCGACTTCCCAAAAAGTTGACGAAAGCAATTCAACACCATACAAAACCTCACTACAGGGCATTTCTATCGGGAAAAGATTCCTGGTATACTCAGCAGCTGCGACTCAGGCAACTAAGCTCGCGCAAGTTCTCGGGTCTGTACAACACTTCTGTGGATTTTCTGTTCTTGGTCTCCGTTTCCTCAATCCCATTCGACTCTTCACGTCATGCCGCCTAAGTCGAAAAGTTTCCTGAAGCCAAAGCCAAAGACCAAGGCCAAGGTCCAGGAGCTCCAGTCTGAAAATGACTTCCTTGAAGCTGCAGATGATCATGAGCAAGCGGCGGGCAAGTGGCGTGCGGGTGACGCTGCGAAAGCGACCAGGTTCTTCAATCGAGCTATCGAGACGTACAATGAAGGCTTGAACAGATACCCGACATCTTTCGATCTGGCATATAATAAGTGAGTGTAGAGTATTCTCAAGCTAAGGGTTGCTTTGTTAATAGTTTCAGGGCAAATCTCGAGTACAGCATCACAGAGGATGAGCGCATCGTGGCTTATTTCGGTAATAAGACAGCGCTATTGGAAGAGACATTGAACTCGCATCGTTTTGCAATCTCGCTTAATCCTACCAATACCGACATCTTGTTCAACGCTGCACAGGTCTTGACTTCTCTAGCCGAAGCGTCACTGGAATCTGGAACCCAGGATACCAAGAAAGGCACAGCACGAGAATGGCTTGAGGAGGCAGTCCAGATTTTTACAAGATGCCTGGAGAACCAGCAGCGAGAGTATGAACAGATGCAAGCCGAGATCGCTAAAGCTCAAGCTTCTGGGGAGTACCAGGAAGCATGGGAAGGCGGCGTATCCTTGAACACTGCTCAAGCAGATGAAGAAGAAGCCGAGACAGCTTCAAGTTCGTCAGAGGCACCTGGCGACTGGGCTACCGTTGAGGAACCTCTCACTCCTGAAACTATATTGGAAACTTGTACAGCACAACTCGGCGCCCTAACAACCCTCCTTGGGCTTTACGATCCTTCAGATCTCGCCAATATTGAGAAGAAGGCACACGATGGCACAGACACAGCGACTGCTAAGATCCCTGCCTTGATCAACCTCATCGACACTACTCCTTCTAGAACAGTAAAGGACGAATCAAAAGCTGGGCCAACGCTGTCACTGGGCTCATCCGCAATAGAAGAAGTAACCACAACGCCAAAAGACGACGCAATCCTCGCCACCGCAAACTTCCAGTCCACACTCGCAGAAGTATCATACCGCAGCGCGAGCAGCGAGTCCACCCAGTACGCGCAAACAATCGAACAAATATTCTCCAGAATCTCCGCAAGTACAGAAAACCCAGCTAGCTCGGAACTCGCCGTCGCAAACATCCACTCTTCCTACGCCGACGCGCTCATCGACCTCGCATCTGCACTCGCCAATGGCACACAATACGCCCCTTCCTCGCCGACCTTCGCCACAGACGTCGAAATCCAGTGGACCGCACTCACACAAGCGCAAGCCCTCCTCACTCAACTCGCCGCTGCACCGTACACATCAGTACTCTCCGCCTCGCGTCTGGCCGACATTTTCCTCGCGCGCGGCGACGTCGATCTCTCTCGCTTCAGAATCGGTCTCTTCGAGTCCGCAAAGCCGGCGTGGGTGAAGAGCAGGTCTGTCCTGGTTGGTAATGGTGGGGTGTTTTATCGAGGCGCGAGGACGTATGCGGAGAAAGCTGGGGCGATGGAAGTGCGGCTTACGGCGGATGCGAAGGCGATTGTGGCGGAGGTGTTGAAGGCGGTTGCGGGCGGCGAGAAAGAGGGGAAGGCGCATTGGAAGGGGAGGAGTGTGGATGTGGGCAAGGTATTGGAGCAGATGGTGGAGGAGGGTGTTGTGGGGCGGGAGAATGTTGAGGGGATTTTGCTGGCTGTGAACTGATGTAGTGCAGTGGTAACTTGGAACTTACATCCATATAGAGCATTATGTACTTCGATACCGTCCTTATGGCGTTCCTGCCCGATTGAAGCACCAGGTCGCGACACTTTCGCGTGCTCACGTGTGCCAAGACTTACGCCTGCCGGCATTGCTCTCACCATTCCACCCCGCGTCACTTGAAACCCTTCACTGCCCCAATACTGCTAAAACTTCTGTTATTGCAGCGATTGCTTTACGTTAGTTGCAGCTTTGCTTGCGCGTGCTATCGCACTCGCACGACAGTAGCCCGAAGGTTGTCTATTCAGAGCGATAACAAGCCATGACGCAAGGTGAGTAAAGACATACGAGACTCAAAGTTGTTTGCTAACTTTTTTTCAGACGACCCAGGCGAGATTATGGCGGGCGAAGGCAACGGCGGACCTGTGCAAAGCGTTGGGAGTGACGAGCCATATCGCCCGCAGCCTAGTCAGGACTTGTTAGAATTCATCCCTTCCCTCAGCCAGTACATGACCTGGATCAAATGGGCCGAAAGACTTATGCAGACACTGTCGCAAGACAAGCCCACCGCGGAACAGGCGCCTGCTTCAGCAGAAGCAGAGATGCGCAATCTGACTGCGAGGATCAAGTTGCAAGATGAGAAGATGGCCGAGCTACGCAGAGAGAAGAGCGCGCAAGTTCAGGCCTTGTTGGACAGTCATGTAGAGAAGCAAGGCTGGTTCGATGAACAGATGGCCGCCCTCGTGAACCGGGCACAGGAGGTCAAGGCGATGGAGATGGCGGCGGCGCGCCCCAAAACCGGACTCAAGGCAGACCAGTCCCTCCTGGAATCCGTCGAGAATGTCGGGAAAGCAACATACAAAGCCCGGCGGGACATGAGCAACCTGGTGGCAGGTAAAAAGAGGCCTGAGCAGGCTTTCACCAAGTGGGAGACCACGTACTGCAAACCCATCTTGGACATCGTGCAACTCGCCAAGCAGATGAAGCAAGACCAAGAAAGTCACCAGAAGCAACATGCTGAGCAACTTGCCACCCTTGTCCGTCGCGAGGAAAAAACGAAGTACCTCGAAAACTTCAACAGCCGTACTACTGTTAGCCGCGACAAGGCTATCGCAAAGAAAGAACAAGCGTTCAAGGAAGAGCAAGAAAAGTGGCGACTTCAGCGAGCCATAAATTTGGCAGGTGAGGAACTGAACATAGTGGAAGAGAAGTGGAAAACGCTTCACGAACAGACATTCAAGGCACATATTTGGGACGAGGCGAAGAGAGACAACATCGCGGCCGCTGAGAAGGCTCTCGAACTTAAACACAAGAAGAACTGTGCGGATTGGTACAGGAGCGGTAGGGTTCTTGGACATGATGAGGGCCTGAAGCAGGGTCGAGTAGATACTCTCAGGGAGTTCAAGGCGCAGCTTGACGCCGCTCGTGCAAGCGGACACGAAGCCGGAATCCAGGACGAAAAGAACAACAGGGTGGAGGATCTCGCAAACGCATATCAGGAAGGACTGGCGGCATACGATGCTGCAGGTGGAGGTGGCTGGGATCACAATGAAGAGGCCTTAGACCAGCTAGAAGGCGCTTACAGAGATATCCAAGAAGAGCTGGATAACGTTCGTGAGGAGGCCCAAGAGGAGCTTCAAAATGCTCGTACAGAGGCGCTGTACAGAGGCCTACATTCTGGAGTAATGATGCAGTACTGGAAGCCAGAACAGAAGTTCGACTCCGATGGATGGCCCAATCAGGCACACGTGTACTGGCGGGGAAGGGCATTAGCTCATCATCATAAGACCCGCGGACTGTAGGTGTCCATTCGATTCCGAAAAGTCTCGTCATTACTGACCTGATCTCTAGGTTGTCTGATCCGAACTCGCCATGGTACAGAGCCAACACTTCGGATGCCAACCATCCTCTCAGCCTGCTTAAATACCAGAACACCTTTATGTCGCTCGAGTCCCCGTACACTGAGTACCACATGGGCTTATGGCATGGCTTAGCCGGTTCCTCTGGAGGTGTTCCCTTCCCCGACTGGAAGCCGGAAAGTGTCTTTGTACAAGGGTGAGGATCACTTGAACATGAACTAAACTGGCACGGCCTGTGAAGGACATGACAACAAGAAGGAACTTCTCGCAGCGCTGGCCAGATGTTCACGTATATGCAGATACTTCTTTCATAGTTTCGACCTCTCAATCTTCGAACTATCCATCCTCTTGCCCTCATCATCCTGCTCCTTGACCCTAAGATCCGGAAACTCCGCCGGCATAATCCTCCTCGGCGTCGCGCCCTCCACCACACTATACTTGCCGAACTCCGTGACGCCCTTCTTCTTCAAAAAGTCCTCATCAAGCTCCAAGCACCCATTAACCTCACCCGCCTCACTCCTCAACATCGCGAGAATCGCATCCCCGTAAATCGTCGCCTTCCTCAAATCACTAACAGTGTCTGCGTTCTTTGTAGCAGCAGATTCAATCGCCGCCGCCGGCCAAATAGACGTAATCGCCATGTCCTTCTTGCCCTCGCGCTCAAAGTCCATGGCAAGGCCCTTGGTCAGGACAGACATGCCCACTTTCCCCATCGCATACGCCGCCTTGCCACGGAAGAATCGCGAGTAAATCGGCGGACTGACCACGATGATCCTGCCCTTCCACCCTTGTTTCTTGAATTGCGGTAGCGTGGCTTGTACGGTGCCGTACAGCCCCTCGACGTTGACGCGCTGCATCAGCTGGAAGCGCTTCATCGGCGTGTTTTCCACGCTGGCCCACCATATTGCGCCCGAGTTGTATATGAGTACATCAAGCCGGCCGTAGGTGTATAGCGTTTGCGCAACGAGACGCTCGATGCTGGCGAAGTCGCGCGTGTCGACGGGGATGGCGGTCGCGGTGCCGCCTGCTTCGAGGATTTCGCGGGCGACGGTGGATATGGTGGATGCGGAGGAGTTTGGGTCGGGTGGGAAGGGAGAGGTCTTTGAGGCGTCGGACGTAGACTTTGCTGCTACGACGACTGGGGTATGTTAGGTGGTGATGGGTGTAGTTGTGATAGTGGTCTTGCCTGCGTAGCCTTCACGAGCCAGATCGATGGCGATTTGGCGTCCGATTCCTCTGGAGGCGCCGACGATTAATGCGACTTCTTGCTGTGGAGGCGCCATATTGGGGGATATATAACACGATGAGTGCTGGTCATAGGGCAACGGTAGGGCGTGAAGAATGAACAGGTTCAAAATAGTATTGAAATGCTTTCAATCTCCAGAGAAAGACAACTGCATGCTTATCTCGTCATGCGCGAGCATTGTCAGCTTTATGCGGAGAATCTGGGGTACACGCGCCGCTCGGTGGAGGTGAGACGGTGATTACTGATGAGCTCCAGACAGCTCCTCATGAACCTCGGCTGCCAAGCGTCATACCGATCAGGCCTACTTCCACCATAAAGATGCTTTGAGGTCCTACTTCGGAGCGTCGTGATTTCTCATCACCGAGTATTGCGACATGTCAGGTAAAATCACAAGCTATCTTGATTGCGGTATGTCCCTAAGACCACAACATCCACTCCAGCTCCCACTTTGGAGCACGTGACACTGACATAAGCCAGTATCCCCATACTCGTACTTCGCCCTTGTGCGCCTGGAGGAGAACCGAGCACTTCTCAAAGAACACAATGTAGAAATCGAGTAAGTGGCTCCTATCGTCCGAGGATCTGTGTGAACTCCGAGCTCGCTCAAAACGAATCCATCAAAACGCTGTACAACCACCTAGCCTTGACCCAACCCTGGAATTCCTCCAAGATGTCAGATCGGCACACACCCGCAGAACCCATGGCATGATCGTACATGTACACTATCTCGCCCAACACGCCATAGCGCCCTATCTCTCCCGCATGGACCTCTTGCGATTCCAACAGCTCCGTCCAAAAGCAAGTCCTTCACTGACGAAAAGCAGCATAGTGCCCGTCTTCCTAGGCGGCATCAACGTCGGCAGCGGTACATCTCCCATCTCCCCATCTTCCGAGAATCCCGGCTTTTGGCCTGACACATCTTACCCGCCTTCCCCACGCTGCACCACTCCACCCCTGACAGGACATAGGTAACAAGCCGCCATGGACGCTTCCCGCAAAAGGCGCGTACGGCAAGTACGACAGCGAGCGGTCGAAGCGGTACTTCGGCGTGCCGGACATCAAGACGCCCGCGTTCTTCCCGATTCTGTCGCTGCTGCCGCAACGCGCGCTGGTGTATGTCAAAGAAGCCCATGCGCAGAAATTTGTCCAGGCGTTCAGGGATATCTTCCGGGGTATGTGGGAGCAAGGTCTGGATGTCAGCAAGCCTGAGTTACTGGCTCAAGTGCTGTCGAAGCAGTTCGGTGAGGCGGAAGTTAGGGACATCCTTGACAAGGCAAATAGTGCGCCGTATAAGCAGCGACTCAACGATAATACTAAGGAGGCACTTGATCTTGGGGCCTTTGGATGCCCCTGGCACGTTCTGCGTAACGCGAAAGGCGAGGAGGAGCCCTTTTTCGGTAGTGACAGGTCAGTCTCTCTCGTTTCCCTTGGTGTCTCCTTTTTGCGGGTACGCTACACGCCTGTCATGCTCGCGATTCGGTATAGTGCCCGCCGCGGACGGGGAAGGTGTTTGAACTGACATGCGAACCGTGAAACGTGAAGGAACAAACGACGTGGCCCTTGAGTGTGAAGCGCGCTGACCGCAATCAGGTTCCATTACATGTGGGAATTTCTGGGGCTGCCGTGGAAGGATGTCGAGCTCCAAGCACCGGGTTCGGCGAAGACGAAGGCGCGGATCTAAGCACTGATAGGTATTAGCAGCATGTCTGACATTTGGCATGATGCTGGGCTATCAGATATGGTTGCATGAGCTGTGCTCTGTATATGTTCTAGGTAGACATTTTTCTAGCTCATAGCCTTGAGCATGCCATGCCGAATTGAGGGTCAAATCCTTGTACCATGGTCCCAGCCTTCATGTCCACTGCCGTGTAGTTCCAACCTGCCTGGCAAGATGTCCTCGCACACAGTCTGCATGCTGCACCTCGGCCGTTTTGTGACACCATTGATGTATTTTCCTGGTCGTGTCACAGCGGTTCGGCTAACAACTGCCCCGTGGCACTTGTGACGCTCCCGCGACCTGTCATGGCCGCGCCATCAGCGCTTCTGGTACAGATTGATCGGACTGTGATGTGCCCATGACGCTTTTGCACGGGTGAGATGGGGGGCGCGGGATATCTCCTTTATTGCCAATCTTTCCGTTGAAATGTAAGACTTTTGACCTGAACCTTGTTGATCTAAGATACAGTTTGGGAAAGGGTGCACTCTGTATCTCGAAATGCTCATCCGAAACGCGTCGAAGGGAATCACGCAGCAGCTTCCGTGTATGGGCTGCACTGAAGAGTTTTCATACCTTGTTCCTGAAGTATCGAACCATCTCAAATCTGGAAGAGCAGAGTTGTGGCACAGATCGGTCCACTGTTCTGCCATAGCAAGCTTGACATCAACGACCACACGCCAGCCGGCAGATCGTCAAGCAGCCCTAAGCCCCCAAGCCGGCGATCTCGGAGTGGTTATAGCAGCAAGCTCACCAGATCGGCTTGCCACTGCGCATCTAGAATTCTCCTACTGGCCCGATGCGAGAACCGGCCGCCAAGACCTCTCATGCAAGCAAGCGTTTGCCCGCTGCATATCAAACCAAACAAGCGACGCGCATCGCTCGAGCCAGCTCAGCTAGTACGCAAAGATCAAGCTTGCTTCTCCGTTACTCAATTCGATAGGACAACGACTGCGAGAGCTGGCTTTTCGCGGTTGGCAAGGCTGAGTTGCAGTGCTGCGCTAGCCACGTTGGGCCCTCGTCGTCACCACAGCGCTGTTCTGCGCTGGGGAATATGCTTGCTCTTCGATCTGCTTAGGCTTTGTGGACATTGCGCAAGTTCGCCTGCCGGCCGATGTTGATAGCCTGACACCTTCCCGTGTCGGGTTCAGGGTTGTTGTCATTACGAGCAGTAAAAGGGATGGGTCTCCCGAGAGCTTAGATCTGGTTTTGCACTACCACTACCGTAGAATGTAGACCTTGAAACATGGGGAACTCAAACGCAGGTCATTGCCCTGGGAGAAGCCATTGGGATTGTCTTGGATTTAAGACAGCAACGTCCACTCACCTGAGTAGCTCCAGCTCATGTAAGTAGTCTATCGCACACTGGCTTCGGCTGTCCTTTTGCGAATTGCCTTGCTGTTCACCTCTTTGTCATTGAACTTGGGCGTTTCCCGATATCGCTTTGCAAGGACTCGTTCCACGAGTCATGGCGCTGATATCTAATTAGTGTGTTTGTACATGCCCATGGCATAATCGCGTGCTCTTAGGCGCTTTCTACTTGTCCCGGTACGCGTGGCATACTGGTCAGGCGTCTTCACATATCGTTGCCAGATTAGCGCGCTGACGAAGCTCGTGGAGTAGATACAGGCACACTCACTGTTGCTTGATATAGATAGCGGTGCCGAACTCGTCTCCTCCGCAGCACTGTCCACTCAGCAGTTTCTCCTTGCCAAATTACGAAATCCGCGCTGTTCGCGGTCCACAGAAGCGAATACATCTGCTGCTGACTGGCTGAGAGATCCGAATCTTTACCGCTGCTGTGTGAAGGGCGGCCGGTTCACCGACGAATGATAAAGCGGCCACTTGTGAATGGTTCCCGCGCCTGTCTCCGCACCTCGACCTAACCTGCCACCTCATTCACACGACATTCCCCTTGAATAGTCTGCGGTACCGATATTCACAGCGACTTGAGAACGAGGCTGTGTTGTAAGATTGGCCCTATCACCTGTCTGTATAAGGTGCGGTTGCCGCACACTGCAAGATGCCACATGCAAGTCTGCTTCACCCAGTGCAGAGTTTCCACACCCCGAATTTCCCGATCCATAGTTCGCAGCAGGTCCAGCTTGAACACCCCACCAACGCTCTAGAGTCAACCGCACTCTCGCACTCATTCAACTACGCTCAACACGGGCGAGCCATGGCGCAACCCTCTTTCGTAAGTATCGAATTCTCCCGATTGACTGCAAGAACTGACGACCGCTTAGCAACAGCAGTATAGGACCGCAACGAGCTATGTCCGAGGACAGCCCGCGCAGCCCGCAGATGACCAGCGCCAGTACACCAATGCGCAGCCTTGGGGACATTCGAACGACGCAATGTTTGCCCAGAACTCTTTCCTGCCGTCCGCGACAATATTCGACCAGGGTTTCGAGTTCAGCGGCAGCTTAGACATGTCGCCGCACGCCATGCCCAAGTCTGCTGGCTCTTTGCACTTGAACAACAGGCTGGCGTATCCCGGCTCTGGGTCTTACGGGTTTCCCAGCACTGGAAGCACAAAGTACCGCGACGACAACGCGTGGTGCCCCGTGCGCTCGACAGAGGTCGCATCTCGCGGCTTGAGTATGAATGGATCGAACTCCGAGACCAACAGTTCCTACTCGCCCAAGAGCTTCGTCAGTGAGACGCAAGGTTCGGAGACGATGCCCTTCACACCGGAACCAGCTTCGGAGATCACCAACTGGGGCTCTTACGGGTCGCAGACGCGTGCAGCTATCAAAGCTTCTTCGCCGGACAGCCCAGTAATGACTACCGAAGAGAATGCGGCCAACTTCTCGGGATCATCGCGATATGCAATGGGCGCTGTTGTGCCTTCGCCCACGTCTGCGGGAATTACTCAATGTCTGAACGGCCTTCCTGCGGTCGGTGACGATGACAGCAGTCTGTACGATTCAGAGTATGCATACTCCCAGGATAGCAGCCCGGGCCTTTCGCCGTGGTACACCGAAGGCGAATCAGGCATGGCCATCGCTTTTCGACCTCGTATTGCACCCATCAACAGCATTCCTAGCAGCTTCTCGACTGCCTACCAGAATCCAAGCGCGAATAGCGCATCGCGAGGACATCATTCGTGGGGTGGCCCACAGACAAGCTTCCCAATCCAGGATCGCGTCCAGAGCCATCGTGTTGTAGACTCGCACACCGAGCGCAAAGCGGATGACCAGATCCTGTTGGATGGGAAGAAAGACGGTCTGACATACAAGGAGATCCGCAAGAGGATGTACACGAAGTGCGCTGAGTCCACTTTGAGAGGCCGGTACCGCTCTTTGACCAAAGCCCGGCAGGATCGCGTGCGCAAGCCTGTCTGGCAGAAGAAAGATGTAAGTCGAGATATGCTTGATGTCTATTCCATTGCTGACACGCGCGAAGCTCGAACTTCTCAGGACGTTTGTTCAACAAGACCTCGATCGCATCAATTCGAACTACCTTCACCAAGCCCTGAGCTATGAGCAGCGACTTGCGAAAGTTCAGTGGAAGAAGGTCGCCGACTCCATCCATACCAGTGGCGGATCTTATCATTTCGGAAACTCTACCTGCAAGAGGAAGTGGCAGGAGCTGAACCCAGGATATTGAGCGACTGTTCGATTGTGTCCCACCAGGGAGAATTTGGAAGCGTCCCAGCAACAGATCGCACACTCCACGATGGATTTGAGGCTTGAGCTTTGTTGAGCGGTTTTCTGTGAGACAACGAGCGCTGCCTAAATCATCTGCCTTGACCTGGACGTCAAGGTAGCGTCATTCACTTGTCTTTGACATTCTGAGAGCCTGCGATACGCGGCATTCTCTTTCACCTCTTTTCGGTTTGAGTAAGTCTTGCGTTTCGATTCTCTTCTTTGTACATTTGTTGTGGTTGGAATGGTTGATTGAACTTGTCTGATCTCTCCTGCAAGGCTGCAGGGTTTAGATGGAATGCTGCAAAGCACGATGGCACATTATCATCATTATGGAGGCTCTTTGTGTCGTGTTCAGGCGTTAGAGATGGAGATAAGCAAATGCATTTGGTATAAAAGACAATCGTGTCTTGATTGCGATGAAAATAGTGAGAGAGATGAAGTGTGGAGAGTTGCAGTGACGTCTGTTCATGGTTTGTCTGTGCGCGGCCGGCCTATGTTTCCGAAAGCAGCCACCTTTGCCTCTCTCAGCTGCCCACGCAACACCACTTCCTTCTCCATGAAAATGCTGCTCGGCCTGTCAGAAGCACTCCCAAGCCTAGTGGAGGCCAAGTTTAGGACTGCGAAAGCTTCATCAAGCTTGCTGTTCTCTCCATCCGAGGTTTCCATCATCCGCACCTCGACGGGCATACCGGTGCGCGTTCCGAACATGCGCTGGATGAACACCAGCTAATATACACACTAGTTTCAGCTGAGATACTGCCCTAGTCTCGCGAAGAAGCCAACCCCTAAAAATGAAGGTGATGCGCCCAAGAAGAAGATAGATCCCTTCGAAGACCCTCCACGAGCGCTGCATATTGCCGACATACCGACCTCCAGCCCGAGCCATCTCCTGGTGCTAAACAAGTTCCCTATCATCGCTGAACACTTCATCATTGCCACAAAATCTAATAAGAAGCAAACGCATGTGCTAGAACAAGATGATCTGGAGGCAACGTACGCTTGCTTGAAAGCATGGCACGACGGAACGGGCAGCAAGCAGCAGCGTTTGTTTGCCTTCTTCAACTCTGGCGACCACAGCGGAGCAAGCCAACCGCATAGACATCTGCAGTTTCTGCCAGTTGACAGTATGCTCGAAGACGAAGTGACTAGCAGCTGGGATCTTTTGATCGATCTCATATTGTCAAATGGAAGTAGTGAAGTTAAAAGTACACTGCTTTTCGCCGACTCGTTGCGAATGCAGAAGCTAACATGTAGCCTTAGGCAAACTGAATGATGTGTTTCAGCATGATGGCCTACCCTTTACGCATTTTGTTCGTCGATTTACCTCTGAGCCAACAGGTTCCGAGTTATTGAGCACTTATCAAGAACTCTACCGCGCTGCGACTAGGGCGGTCAACACTTACATCGCTACTAATCCAGGCTCATTGGCTTTACACTCGACTGATGGAGGTAGCTCTCCCATTAGCTACAACCTCGCAATGACGACTGCTGGTATGGCAATCCTGCCACGTCGAAGCGAAGGTACGATGCTTCGACGCGACGATGGCAGTGAGATTGGCTTCGTGGCCTTGAACGGCACCACCCTTGCAGGAACCATGATGGTCAAACACCAGGAAGAATGGGACGTGCTACGTAAGCAACCGCAGATGCTTGACACTATACTTGAGGCCATCGGCATACCAAGGCAAGTCATGTCGCCAGCACGATCACGTGTATGATCTGTCTAGCCACAGCTTTGATGGTGAACACCGTACGAGAGCCTCCTCGAGGATTGTAGCGTTGAAGAAGGTTTCAAAGAAAGCGAGTTGCCTCGCGGCATTCTCAGCGGCCCGCACGATCATGATCGTGCTATGGTCATGAGCAGGCAAAGTGCACAAGAGATACCCAGCTTCAGTCCGTACACGATGCATGACAAATCCACACACCATCAAATTTATGGCCATTCCCTTAGCCTACATGCTTGGTATGTTCTAATAGTCACACCACGTTCAATCACTCGACGGATGCCCATTGAGCTGTCGGTAGCTGGAAAGCAAGCAATGCCAATCCAGGATAGAGTAGAAAACCGCAAGATTAAAAAATCCAAACCAGTATAATGAAGCGATGTCTCTATTTGTGAGTTTGTGAAATGTGTGCGTGGACCGAGTTTACGAATGTGCTTAGTAAGGACAAAGGGTGAACTAGAGGACCTGCAAGCGTGCAAGGGTCCGGCTGTGGGGTCATAGCTTCATCGCGGCGTTCGTCATCCAGACCTCAACTCCTCCAGACGGCCGAAACGGAACGTTCGCGAACGAAATCGACTCCCCGCGACAGCGTCGAAATGCGTGACTGCGTCAACCCTACAAGCCCGCATCGTGTCAAACGCATCCCGCCTGATTGAGTCTCGCCTCTCACTAGCTGCATCCGGACACTCTCACCATTCGCCTCCCAATATCTACCACCGATTCTATATCTACTCTCGCCTCTCGGGAACTCGTGGAGCAGCGCAACATGAAGTACACAGTATACGATCGCTTATTGAAGCGCGAAGTCGGGCAACAGCGCAAGAAATACACTGATATCCGAGGCATCTATGGCGACCGGCAATGGGTGGACAACCTAGATATCGTCAACGAGTTGGAAGGCCACAACGGTTGTGTGAATGCTTTGAGGTACCAATTCCACGCAGGGTGATCTTGACGACCTATACTGACACAGTACAGCTGGTCGAGCTCGGGACGATTGCTCGCCTCTGGCTCAGATGACCATCACATCAACATTCATTCGTACCATCCCGATTCGTCGACGTCACAATTCAGCCTTACTACTTCAATACTAACAGGCCATCGGAGTAACATCTTCTCTGTCAAGTTCATGCCCTACTCGAACGACCGAACCATCGTGTCTGCGACTGACGATGTCCGAATATTTGACATCGAGCACAGTGGGCACTCCGCGCTTGGGTATGCAGGCAGATCGAATGCTGCAAGGCGTTCTATGGGCATGGCAAGAGACGGTGTCACTCTTACTGAGGGGGACACCAATGCAAAGGTTTTCCGTTCCCACACCGACACTGTCAAGCGCATAGTGACAGAGGACACGCCGTTCTATTTCCTGACGTGTTCAAATGACGGCGATGTACGGCAATGGGATGTCCGGCAGCCTTCAAGCGCCTATCCACGGGCAAAGGATACATTGGTACCGCGATGGGCCAGAGACGAGGACGCATCCGACAGTGCCCCACCGCCGTTGATCTCTTACAGTCGCCATGGATTAGACCTGAACACCATCTCATGCTCTCCGTCGCAGCCTCACTACATTGCTCTTGGGGGTGCGCATTTACATTGCTTCCTCCACGATCGACGTATGCTCGGTCGGGACCGCAACAACGAGCGTGGATCCAGGCTGTCAAGCCCAGGAAACTGGAGTGAGCACGAGGATGAATCGCTTGGCAAAGCCACCCAATGTGTGAAGAAGTTTGCTCCTAATGGCAAGAAGCGTATGCGCCGAAACGACGGCGGTCATATCACAGCATGCAAAATCAGTGATGCGCACCCGAATGAGCTAATTGTGAGCTGGTCGCAAGACCACATCTACAGCTTCGACATGTTACGTGCGCCGGATGCTAGCGAGGAAGTCAAGACTACAAAGGTCTCTCATGGCGACTCTAGCCACCGCGTCAAGGACAAGGTGAGGAAGCGTAAACGACCAAAATCCCGCACTCTCTCAGACGAAAGTGCTGCCAGAGTCGGCTCCAGACAACGCACTGAAAGCTCTGAAGAGGACCTTGCACTTAGAGTGAGGTATGAGAATGGCCAAACTGAGGACATTCGTATCGAGCCTCCTGCGGAAAATGGTATGTCTCGCGAAGAGCTGAATGATCTCAGGTCAACAGACCATTATCGCATTGCAAAGACCACAGTCACGATTGCGAAGCGCATGTTCGACCTCGCGGAGCATGGCGAGACTGGGCTGAAGCTAGCATTTACGTCCATCCTAGGTTTCGCAAACTCAATTCTGTCCGATATGGACGAGATTGCACGAACATGGGGATACCCCGTAGATCCGGATTCAGTTGAAGTTGCTGTTCAAAACAAGTTAAGAGACAGTCGTGCGGCTTCGCGTCGCTTTGTCCAGGCAGCTGGAACGCTTGCACGGGTACTGGGCGGACAGCTATTGACAGGGGCAAACTCAGACGCGCTCATCTCACAACACTTCTCCTCCATCCAACATGCGCCCCGTGAACGGGACTTGCCGCAACACGAGCAATTCGGTTATGACTTCCTCAAAGCAATTCTCCTCTGGCTCGACAGCGGTCCAAGCGCCGTGGTGGAGGGCTTTTCGAGCCGTAGCCCGAGTACTCGATGTCCCTGCCCACAAGATTCCGACATGGACGCGATCGACGTCATCATCATTCCGTATCTGCTTGGCCTGGCAAGTGATGAGCCCATTGTAAACGTCGATGTATCTAAATTCGAGACGGACGACACGCGGATACTATACGGTTCAGAGAAGGCTGCGGTACTTGCATTTGCACAAGCTTTGAAGGTTCCCTTCGCGGACCTGACTGGAGCAGTGTTGCCTGCGTCAGGCGATGGGTCTCTGCCGCACGACGTTCAAGACCGCGCCATAGCGAAAAAACGATGGGCGTATCTGGTCGGAAGAGGAGTCTTGCGAAACGCGGCCAAAGACATCAAATTCAAATATGTCGATCGTGCTTTTGGCGGCCGTGGTATCGCGGACAACAAGATCAGGGCTGAGGAGCAAGCATTGAAGGAACAACAGGAAGACATCGACCCTATTGAGGACGATGGCCCTGTCGCCGAAGCAGAGCTTATGGGACGAGCGTGGGGAAACGGCCGAAGCGCAGAAACAGAAACCGCATCAACAGCTGAAAGTGAGGCAGATGCTCTGATGGACGAGGAAGAAGGCTCAGATGAAGGAGAAGAAGATGATGATAACGACGACGACGACGACAGTTCAGATGAAGAAGCTGATGAAGACGATGACGACGACTCAGATGACGAAGGCCTCAGGCGAACAAGAAGTGGAGGGGTGCTATGGCGGTCAGACTTTGGTCGCACCAAACTCAGTAGGGAGAAGGTGGAGCTTGACGTGCCATGCGCGCCTCATACACGCGTATACAGAGGCCATTGCAACGTCAAGACAGTCAAGGACGTCAATTACTTCGGTCTGCAGGACGACTATGTCGTTAGCGGAAGTGACTCTGGTCATGTTTTCATCTGGGACCGCAAGACGGCGCAGCTTGTCAACATCCTCGAAGGCGATGGTGAGGTAGTCAACGTTGTCCAAGGTACGTATCGCACCCCAATGGGTCTCATAACTGCTAACACCTCGCAGGACATCCATACGAACCAACAATGGCAGTGTCCGGCATCGACCACACAATCAAGATCTTCTCGCCTGATGCTCGCGACCAGCGCAATGCCCGGAAAGGCGTCGGCGTTCAGTCCTCAGATCCAGGAAGCTTTTCGAGTCTGAATTGGGGCCGCAGGAGGCGTACCCAAGCGAACGACGATGAAGAGCGTCCAAGTGAGGAGCGTGCGAACGAGGATCTGAGCGATAGCGACGAGGAGGTTACCATGAACGGACTGAAAAGCCGCAAGCGTATGCACGAAGCGTATCAAATTACTTCGCAAAACGACATGGACCGCAAAGGGGGCAGGGAGGACTACTTCATCTCTGTAAGTGCAATGTAAGCTTCCCACTGAACATGGTGCTAATGATCTGAATAGCAAGCGGTCTTTGCGCAACTGGCTCGTCATATGGCTGCACAACAGGCTGCTGGTGCTGGTGCCGCTGGTGGTGAAGATGGGGACACACCTATTGTGGTCACAGAGGAGAACTGCTCCGTCATGTAGTTCGGCTGGACCTAGGGCAGCATTCAGAGATGGACACATGATATCTCTTCGTTTCAATTGACAAATGCTGGAATATATTGATTGTATTATGATCTCTGGCAGAACTAATGTTCATGGCCCAGTATTCGCCATGCGCCGCCCCAATGCAATGAGTGACCCTTTTTGCTTATTCCACGCCCCTCTACGATGCCTTCTTCTGCTTGGCCTTGAGGGCCTTCTTGCGATTGCTCTTGATCATGACGACGGAGAGGAAGCTGCCGACAACGGTGGAGCCGAGAATGATGAGGATGACAGGGATGCGGATGGCCCAGACGCGTGGCAGGAAAAGGTTGTGGAGGAAGTGGTCGTCGTCGACAAATGGCTAACAGAGTCAGGATTGAACACTTGAAGTAAGACTAAAAAGATCTGCGCGTACCATGAACAGTGTCCAGACGGTGTAGTAGACGAAGATGGAGGTGGCTGCGATGAGCATGCTGAGGCCTACGAGGCGGTCGAGCTGAGGCAATGTTAGTTTTGCTGCACGATGACGCACGCAGTTTCAGAGACTCAGAGACTCGACATACCATCTTGAATTATTGCTGGGTGAACGAGTGACTGCAATGACCTTCACTTTCGCTGGGTGAGTGTAGAGAGCAGCTGGCACTTTCCCTCAAGTGCCAAGCACAGGGGTCGGCAAAACCGCGGGCCGCCGCCGCCCTGCGCGCCTTCCTGGAGCTAAACTTTCTCGCTGCTGCATCACATCATCTGCACCACAACTTCGCCTGTGCGAATCGTCAGCCCTTGACGACCACCCAGCTCGAAATAGCCATGACGGAGGTCGCTTCTGCCGTGAGGCTGCCGTCGCCGTCACCCGAGCCCGACGTCCAGCGCAAACGCGACCGCTCGCCATACGAAGCCGGCCCATCGAAGCGCTCGCGGACAGACGACGAGACAGAGAAACCGCAACCGCGTATCAAACGAGAAAACGGGCGTCGACACGACGGCAACGGCCACAAGCCCACCACCGACCATCTCCCCGAGGACGACTCGCGTCTGAACCTCTTCCGCAATGCCTTCAGCGCGAACCGCAAGCTGCCCATCGATGACTCCAAGACGCGCGCGGGCGGCGCCTACATCCCGCCTGCGCGCCTGCGCGAGATGCAGAAGAGCATCACGGACAAGAAGAGCGCCGAGTTCCAGCGCATGGCGTGGGAGGCGCTGAAGAAGTCGATCCAGGGCCTGATCAATAAGACGAACACGGCCAATATCAAGATGATTGTGCCCGAGCTGTTCAGCGAGAACTTGGTGCGCGGACGAGGGCTGTTTTGTCGGGCGATTATGAAGGCGCAGGCGGCGAGTCTGCCGTTCACGCCCATCTATGGCGCGATGGTTGCGATTGTGAACACGAAGCTGCCGCAGGTGGGAGATTTGCTGGTGCGCAGGCTGGTCATACAGTTCCGCAAGGGCTTCAGGAGGAACGACAAGGCTGTGTGCTTGTCGAGTACCATGTTCTTGTCGCATCTGGTCAACGCGCAGGTGGTGCACGAGGTCTTGATCGCCGAGATCTTGCTGCTGCTGCTCAATAAGCCCTCGGACGACTCGGTGGAAATTGCCGTTGGCATCATGAAGGAGGTCGGCGCTTTCCTCGAGGAGATGAACCCGGCGATTGCCAACGCCATCTTCGACCAGCTGCGGAATATCCTGCACGAGGCCGATATCGACAAGCGCACGCAATACATGATTGAGGTACTGTTTGAGGTCAGGCGGACAAAGTACAAGGAGCACCCCTCGATCAGGGAAGATCTGGATCTCGTAGAAGAGGAGGACCAGATCACGCACAGGCACACTTTGGAGGATGACATCAAGGTTGAGGACGGACTCAACATTTTCAAACTTGATGCGGAGTTCGAGGAGCACGAGGCTGAATACCAGAAGATCAAGGCCGAAATTCTGGGCGAAGAAGAGGGAAGCGATGACGATGGATACACGGACGCCTCATCTGAGGATGAGGAAGATGAGGAGCAGAAACAGCTGGACATCAAGGACCAGACCAACGCCGATCTCGTGAACCTGCGCCGAACAATCTACCTTACGATCAAGAGCAGCGGTGGCTTCGAAGAATGTTGTCACAAGCTCATGCGCATCAACCTCCCCAACGGTCTCGAGAACGAGCTCACGACCATGATCGTCGAGTGCGCCAGCCAAGAACGCACATACGAGAAATTCTACGGTATGGTTGGTGAGCGCTTCTGCAAGCTCAACCGCATGTGGACCGACCTCTTCGAGGAGGGTTTCGCACACTACTACGAGACGATACACCGCTTCGAGACCAATCGCCTACGGATCATTGCGCAATTTTTCGCCCACTTACTCGCTTCGGACGGCATCGGATGGCACGTCTTCCAAGTCATCAAGCTGAACGAGGAAGACACGACCTCCAGCTCGCGTATCTTCATCAAAATCCTCTTCGAGGAGCTCCTCGCCTCCCTCGGTCAGAAAACCGTCGTCGAGCGCTTCAAGGACCCCATGCTCCAAGAAAGCCTCACAGGCGTCTTCCCCACTGACGCAGACGACCAGTCTAAAACCCGCTTCTCCATCAACTTCTTCACCGCAATCGGAATGGGCGTCCTCACAGAGTCGATGCGCGAATGGCTCAAGAACAGCGCGCCCAAACCTAAACCCCTCCCCGAGCCCGAAAGCGACTCGGACTCCGTCTCCAGCCGCTCCTCATACACGTCCGCAAGCTACTCCTCCCGTTCTCGTTCTCGCTCGCGCTCTCCCGCCCGACGCCCCCGCGACTCCCGATCGCGATCCCGCTCCTCTTCCCGCGGCCGCTCATACACACGCAGCCCCTCCCGCTCTCGCTCGCGCTCCCCACCGCGTAAACTCAAATCCAAACGCACCTACTCATCCAGCCGCTCCCGCTCTCCACCTCCCAAGCGCCGCGGCCGCAGCCCCTCAGACTCCGTCTCGCGCTCCCCGCCGCCCAAGCGCAGGGCGCGCAGTCCCTCGGATTCAGTCTCGAGGAGCCCGCCGCCGCGTAGGCGCAGGTACTCGAGTAGTCCGAGTCGTTCGCCGCCGGCGAGGCGCGCGAGGAATGGGAGTAGGAATGTCAGTCCCGTGGGCAAGGGAAAAGGAAAAGGAAAGGCGAGGAGCGAGAGTCGGAGTGTGAGTCCGCCGCCGGCGAGGAAGAGGAGGTATAGTAGTGAGGTTTCGAGATCGAGGTCGAGGTCTGCGCCGAGACGGAGGAGGGATTCGTAGGTTTGTGCAAAGGAGGATATGGGAAGGTGCTACGTTTACATAGGGCGCTTTCAGTCGGAGTTGAATTGGGTGGCAGAGGCGGTAGCATTGTATTGATAGTATCACAAATCAGATTGAACGAAGACGGTTTTGTCAGACAAGTCTTTTCAGATTTCCTTTGGGGCGTGTAGAATCGTGACATTGCTTCCTAGAGTGTGACTAAGACTTGCGCCAGGCTGTTCCAAAACCCCCACATCTGTGTCCCAGCGCCGAACTCCAGGGCCCAGTGCGTCCAACTCCGTTGTCGCGTATGCTTGTGTTTGATCAATCCCAAGTGTCTTGATCAGTGGTGCCTACCAGTGTCGAAAGAAGCCAATCCACCGCATACAGCACGTGTGCTCCGCCGTGTCGCTCCGCCGCATCCTAGCACGTTAAAAGTGAAGCTGTCAAGGCATGGCGCTTCTCGCACCATCCCATGACCACCTCCTCACTCCCTGAGCGTTAGCCGTGTGGTAAGAATAGACATAGAGTGTTGATCATGAGGAGGATGAGGAGGAGCGGGTAAGCCAGTCGAGGGATCGCCTTACCTTGTGCGCAAATGTGGACTTCTTCGGAGTCGCCTTCTCCTCAGTCGCGGTGGCACCTGATCCGGCCGTGCCGGGGTTGCAGTCAGTTCCAGCGGTGGGCGTGCTGACCTCTTCGAAGCTGCTGAATGTTGAGGTCGGATAGATGGTGTTGTCGGCGCTGCTGAAGGTGGAGGTCAGAGACATGGTGTCCGCGAAGCTGCTGACGGTGGTCGTGTCGGACTCTGTGAAGGAGGTCGTCGTGGTGAGTGTAGTGCCGTCTGCTGTAGAGATACGAGGGGAGTACGCGATCGTAGAGGAAGTTGCGGTAGGAGTAGGCACATCGGATCCACGCTCCGACTTGTTTGACACCACGCTCATCGGCGTCTCGGAAACAGCGGGTTCGCCCAGAAGACCTGCATCGTTGAAGTAGTCTGGCTTCTTGACGCCTCTGAGGGCTTCGCCGAGCTCCTGCATGCGGAGGGATTCTTGTGTGAGCGGAACGGTGGGTGAGTTTGGTGAGAATTCGTCGAGAGGGGTGGAGAGAACCATGTCGTGTGGAATCACAAGTCCAAGCTTGTTGCGCTGGTCGCCCTGGTCATCGAAGATGCCGGTCCAGTTCGGCCACTTGATCAGGCAGTGGGATGCTGCATTGTTGACCGCCTTGCTCCACTTGTTCTGCGGTGCGCGACCTGTCTTGGGTGCTCGCAGGCCGCTGTCAATACAATTGTCTCCACAGGTCAAAAGCACAATCCAAGAGAGCTCATGTCCGAAAGGAAGGTGATCAATGACGAAACCGTCGAGCTTTAGGCACCACAGTGGAAGTGGCGTGGCTTCGTCTAAACCAGAGGCGATTCGAGCTTTGCGGATGCTGTAGTCGTCCAAGTACTCGCCAGTGCCAATAGCATAGTGCAGTATACCTTTGCCATCCATGCCCTTGTAGAACTTCTCTGGGGAGTCTTCGAGGGCGACGGTGAGTCCAGCCACGTCTTTGGCCTTCTTCCACTCTTCAGAGCGCACGATTGGAGCCACAGCCATCTGAACATCTAGAACTCGCATGCCTTCTGGAGACGTGTTTCGGAAGACCGTCTCCCATACAAGCGGCTGGAAAGAGTTGTGCACATTCAACAGACGAAGCTCCTTAAGCTTGACTTGTTCCTGCAACAACTGCATCTCATCTGGGGTGATGTACGAACGATATAGAGAGTTGCCATCCTGCTCCAGGCGAACTGGCTCACCGAGGTCGACGACGAATTTGATGAGCTCAGTCGGCAGCATCTTCCAAACAGCGGCGGTGAAAGGCAAGCCCGAGATCCAACTGGCGAAGTTAGCGCAGGCGCACCGTTCACTGCCATCGATTCCCCACTTACGTCAGTTCCTGCAGGTTGCCCATCTGCTTCAAAAGCTCTCCAATCTTCACGGTTGCTTCTCCCCACTTCACGACAGAATCAAGGCGCGCCTATCTGAGCATTAGCTTGGGTACAAAATGCAGGACGGTATGTATTCGCTCGCGTGTGCTCGAATATGTGTGCTGCACTTGCCTTGGTCTCCTTTGCTTCTTCGTCGAGCGCTTCTTCAGAGTCAATCGGCGTCAAGTTCCAATCACCGATAATGTACAGCTTGGTCGCTGCGAAGGCTACTGCGCGCGCATGATGTAGCACGTGATCGACGCACTCGACAACATGCGCCAGAGAGGGAACAGACTGTCCGCTGTCATCGCGACCGACGTCTATGACTAGACAATCAGTGCCCCGATCAGTGGCAAGCGCCCTCTCGAGGTCATAAGCTCTAAGCGCAGACCTAAATTCGCTCATCGCGGTAGCTGTACTCTTCGATAGTGGTTGGTGGTTGTCTGGTATTCAGTGTGTGGGTGTGGAAAAGAGATGGGAGAAATTGTGTCGAAGCTATAAGAGATAAGAAGGGGCGGCGGGTGCGGTAACCGAAGGTCTCCGTTTGTTTGCTATATAGATAAGGCAAGTGCGCGTGGTGAAGGCGTGCAATCGCACACATGTTGCCGCTAATTGGCCCGTTCCCCCGTAACGTGCTCGTGGACCCTACGCACGCTGTTTGTGCGACGACGGTCAAAGTGGGTATATGAAACTGGAGCAGGTGGATATTCGGGTGTGAAGATGGTGTTGTACTACCGCTGTGCGGTGATCGCCGTAGACTGGAAGTCATGTGGAAAGAGCATTGTTGATGCCCAAGGGAAAAAAGTAGCTGCTGACGAGGAATGGCGGGTTGCATGTTAGTCGTTATGTGAGCAGTACGGCTTGCAGGACGAACGGCTACAAGACCGAAATAATACTTATAACATACTCTACTAGTACACGTGCGGAGGCCGCGTGTTGTCTTGTGTCTGCCATCAAAGTGACTTTCCTAGAGTTTACTCTCACCTTGCACCCTATGATCAATTTGGCTTTGTGACCATAAGTGTCATAATGGGCTTTACAGCGGGGTGTCGAAGTAGAATGTGAACAGAGTCGACAAGGTGAAAGCGTACCAAAAGTGAACCACGTAACTGCAATCAGACTGCGCGTCAAACTGAGACTTGTTAGCTGGATTGAAGTCTTTCGCTCTCGAGTCTCCCTCACCTTTCCGCCCTCTACCTCGACCCAGTCCCGCGGACGAGCGGGACGTTCACCATCGCCATGTCCTCGGAGCAGCTATCCACCAAATTGGATCCCTTGATCTGCGAGTATTGCGACACCAACACCTTACTCTCGCTCTGTGCGACTTCTGTACAATGGCGCAAGCTAGCTGAGCCAATGCTCTATGAAGCTGTCTGCTTCACTGTCGACGAGGTGAGGGTCTCTCGTGTTGCAGGAAAAGTTCAGATATAACAGTTAAGAGAAGCCCTAGAAGGTCCTACATATATCTATACTTTTATTTTGCTGTTTTCTTAAGTTTATAAACTATTGTAGCAGTCTTGCTGTGTCGATCTTGCTGCGTCGATTGTATCCAGCTTGTTCTGCAACATGAGAGAGAGTTCCCTCGATGTTGATGGGACTGCCTACAGGAGATGACTAATTAGCGTGGAAAGAGGCCGATATTCGGCACTCCTGGAAGTCGCGCCCATGATCGCTGCCATGAACGTGTGCGAGCTGACAACGTCGGAATCATGGTATAACCCTCATGCTTACTATGACGCATTGCGGCTCCGACACCGCATACAATACACCTAAGCAGTCTCACTTTTACCTCTCCCCCTTACATTAGCCACTTGACACCACTTACCTTCAGCAACAATAGCTTCTATACACTAATCAAGCATTGAATTGACTTTCCAATTATACTGACACATCCTAAAAATCCGATCATTGCCGAGACCTACCATGTCGAAATATCTCCATGGACACCACGCTTCCGTCCTCCGTTCCCACAGCTGGCGAACCGTCGAGAACTCGTGCCCGCACCTTTTACCGTACCTCAACAACCCGTCCGCCAAGATACTCGATGTTGGTTGTGGTCCTGGCACTATTACCGTTGATCTAGCATCACGCGTACCACAGGGTCTTGTATATGGCATTGACCCTTCTGCTGAGGTTGTCGACAAGGCGCGAAAGCACGCCGAGGAGAAGGGTGCTACTAATGTGCGCCTGGAAGCTGGCGACATTTTCGACTGGGAGTCCCTAGATGGCATAGAAGAGGCGAGCTTTGATATCGTCCATGCGCATCAAGTCCTACAGCATCTCCAGGACCCGCTCGGAGCTATGAAGCAGATGAAGCGCCTGGTCAAGCCTGGAGGTGTGCTCGCTGTCCGAGATTGCAACTACATGGCTATGGACTGGTATCCGGAGCACGAGGGAATGCATAAATGGAAGGAACTATACATCAAGGTCGCGCAAGGCTTGAATGCCTACCCTGATATGGGCAAGATGCTGCATGCGATAGCTCTGCAAGCTGGATTTCCGAGAGAGGATATCGATGCTAGCATCGGCACCTGGACCTTCAGCACGCCAGAGGAGAGAGCATTCTGGTGTGGTCTCTGGGCAGACAGGACAGTGCAGAGCGACTACAAACAAAAGGCTCTCGACAGCGGACACGCCAAGATTGAGGACCTTGAGGAGATCGCTGCGACTTGGAGAGAGATGGAGAAGAAAGAAGACGGCTGGTTCGCGGTCATAAATGGACAAGTCATTTGTCACGTCCGTTAGGCTGGTGCAGGTAATACAAAGCCCACAAGCCATCTCTCTCCCGAATTTCTCACCTGTTTTCCTATCTCCTCCATCTCCATCTCACTGCACCACACCTCGCCCTCACCCCACTCCAAAGCCCAATCAAAACACTCACCGCAGCTACCGCGGCCCATCATCTGACTTTGCGTGCATTAGCTGTCTAGCCTAGCCGTAGCTGCCTGGCCCTGCAGCAGCTCCATATCAACCCCACTTACCCCTCCTGAAGCTCTCCTTCAATCATCAGCAGGACATTCACATTCCAACAACTCGAAATCAAATCTCTCTACTAAATACCGACGACGAATACATCAGTCAACATGCAGTCATCCACTATCCTCGTCAACTTCCACAACGACTGCCCCAAGTGCGGCGCTAGCATCAGCGACGCCGGCAAGACTTGCGGATCGTGCGGCAGCGTGAGTGCTATATGAAGAATACTCTCTGAACATGGTCACTGACTGCTGTAATAGTCCTGTCCCGTCTAATTCTGTCTCGCGACAGCATTGTGCATGGGATGGCGTAGTAGGCGCGGCTGAGTAGCTGAGATACCAGAGCATTTGTACGGAGTTGACACAGGGAGTTGGTAGTCTCAGGATGGTCTGAGGTAGTGGGCGTTTGGTGCGTGAGATGAATTCAAAGGCAGATTTGACATTACTTCTATTTGTGTTGCTGTGAGTGCAATAGATGTACAATGTATGTGTGGGGGGTAACTAATATGCGCCGACGACTTGCCGTTTTGAAATCGCGCCTGCGTCTGCTTCTGATACGAGATACATTTGCGCGTATCTTCCACTTCATATGTTCTTCTTCATCCGAAAGAATGTCAACACCATCGTCGCGAAACAAATGACAACAGTGAGAAACATGAAGATAGAGTCCGTCTGACTCTGCTTGCAACGCAAGTTCAGCCGAGGATAAAACTCCTCGCCGCTTGTGTTTGCGCAAAACGGGCTACCGCTTCCCCAATCTTCCGGCCAGTCCATGCAACCTCCGTTGAGTATGTCGATACCTCCCAACGAGTTCTTGAAGGGATACATTCCTGATCCGAATCTGTTCTTTCGACTATCGTCATTGCAGTTCTTGCCTTGTAGCTTGATTGCAATGATCTACTCTATGATTAGTCTCGATTGAGATTGATGTTGTCCATGTTCGACAACTTACTACTCCGCCAACTATGTTTAGTAAGATCACTGCCACGTCCACCGCCATCTCGATATACTCTCGGAGGAAATTGGTCCATGCGATGACGAGGCTAAAGATAGCAGCGACGAGAGACACAGCACCTATTGCTGCGGCGAGAGGTAGTATCGATGGCGGAGCGGGTGCATTGCCCTGATTCTTCCAGCCCTGGTTATGTCCATTGATCAAAGTCACAGACAAACCAAGGACGACGACGCCAAGTAGCATCTGCATTCCACGCAGAGCCGAACTGCTGAAGAGATTGATTTTGGATTGCATACCGAAGTTGAAATTGGAAGTCGTGGTACAAAGTAGTATGTATGGTAAATCGACAACTATAGCGACAGACGATTGACACTGACAAGACAGGCAGCACAGCACCAGCAGCTCTCGCCTTTTTGAATGACTTACACACAAGACTCGTGACAGACAAAACAGACATCTTGGCTGTACTCAATCACACCCGGCTACATCGCACACGCATAGTCACTATCACCATACACCCGCATGCCCTTGAGCAACACATCGACATAAAGTTTCTTAATTCGTTCTGTGTGCGTTGATGTGAATCAAGCTGGTATATCATCCCCCTACCGAAAACGCCTGAGTACTTCTGCTAGGTCGAAAGAGCAGTACGAAGCATAAAGAAGGAAATCCGACGTGCGCTTTGCCTTCCTCCCATTACTCCCGTCACAATCACTTCCGGCCACTTCTCATCTTCCATCCCCTCACATTCCAACTCCTCCCTCCATAGCTCCACATCTAGTAGCCCTTGCGCTTCCTCAGAAACGCGAGTCCTGCCGTAACCAACAACAACGCCGCCGCAAGAAACATAAAGACCATATCCGCGCTAGACTCCCTACAATGTCCCTCGAGAGAACCGGCCACTTTACTCACATTCTGGCTCCACTCCTGGGAGAACACCCAACACCCCGTGCCGTCGCTGAACTTCTTACATCCGCCGTTGAACAGCTCGTTGGTTGAGATTTTGGCGTTGTTTTCGAGGTATTTGAGGTCGTCTTTGAGGGAGCAGGATACGCCGCGCATTTTGACTGCGAATGCCTATTGTTTAGTTGCTTAGCTTTTGAATTCGTTGCAGTGGGGAGGTTGGACGTACAATTCCGCCCGCGATGTTGAGCAGTGCGGCCAACACATCGATCGCCATGCCGACTATGCCCTCGAGGAACGTGATCCAGACCGCCGCGACGCCGACGAGTGCCGCGATGATGGTCACGCCGCCCAGAAAAGCGGCATAACCGAGTGTAGCAGGCAGCGCGCCCCAGTGGTGGCCGCGGATCAGCGTGACGCTGAGGCCGAGGATGACGATGCCGAAGAGCAGCTGGAAGGCGCGGCAGACCCAGTTGGCGAGCGTGGAGATGGACATGATTGCTTGTTGTTGTGTGATTGTGTGAGGTGTTGTGTCTTTGCGGTGTTTGGTGTATCCGTGTCGCAAAGTGAGAGAAAAAGAATATTTCCACCCGCTTGTGTGCTAAGACGATTTTTACTAGCTCACAACAAACAAACGAAAAAGCGCAGGAGAAGTTTTTTTGTACTGTATGGAAAACAACGGGGCTGTGGCATGCACATTCACTTCATATCTATATCGAGCTTGACCGGTGCTTAAGGCCCCCGGCGTAGGCATCCAAAGGCGTCCAATACGGTCCTATTTCAAACATTTCGACTACGCCGCTCTGACTATGCGCAAGACAGCCTTGTCCTCGCCGCCTAGTCCTTGCTTTTACAAGTAAGTTTCTGAACATCGCGCGAGTCCATGACGGGGGTTCGTAAGGCAGCAGGCGCGCGAGTACGGTTTGGTACTCAATAGCGTCAAGTCGTACAATTAGCCGGTGATGGGAGGTTGTGACACTGCATGCGCCGAAACCTTGTGTCGCTAGAAAGTGGTAGGCCTGTAGTTCTCGTGTGATGCTGTGTGTAATCATGTTCGGGAGCTAAGCGCAAGGCTGAGTGCGTGCATGAGCCAGCGCTTCAATTAGCCACAAAATGTGATTGGACATTGTCAGTACGTGCGATGAATGCGCCTCACCACCGTCTGGCGATGCAAAGTGATGACATTTAGGACCCCATCTTGATGCCCGTTCTACTCCAAATATACCGGAATACCGTATACAACTGCTGCCGCCCCATTCAGATACCTCAAGATGCATGATTTCCTCGCCTCTCTGACGCATTCATCCAAGCCCAACCCTCTACGCCGCTCTCCAACAGGCTCAGCCTCCTCATTGACGACCCTAGCTTTCTTGCCCTTCTTCGCGCTACTTGGGGCTCTTGCGCCCTCGACCTCGTCCGCTAATTGCGCAACTCTTCCCTTGCCCTTTGCCTTCCTACCAGGAGTCTTTGGTACTACTGGTGCAACATCTTCTTGTGGCTCCGGCCAGAGACCCCAAAGCTCACCTGCTTTGATAGCAAAGCGATCACAGTCCTTGTCTGTGACATCCCAGAGCATGCCTACAACGGCAGGTGCACCCGCAGTAAGGTACGAGGCAAGCATACCCGACGGCTCGTAGATGCCGTTCTCTGTGAGATGCACAGACGAACAGCCGAAGAGGAATGTTGTCGCACAACCAGGTTTCCTATTGTCATCATCTTGCCGGCCGGGGTAGAGGCGGCGTACAGCCTTTGAGCGTACGAACTGGGCACCACTACCATGTCCAAAGTAGAGCACCAGTTCCCTGTCGCGCAACGATTCCTCGAACTCTTTTTCTGTTGGTGCGCGGTTTGCAATGTGTGTCCAAGGCCCTTCTAGCTCGTCCAAGTGAGGTTTGAGCGTCTTTGATGTGTGCGACAAGTCCCCACCCGGATTCAGAATGCTGGTACCTCCACGTCCTCCCCGTATGTAATGCCCAGGCAGTTGGTGTGTGTCATCGTTGCACTGTCTCGCAACTGAAAGACGTTCTCGAAGTGCAGCTAGCGAAGGAAGGCGAGATATGGAGAGATGCTCCAAGCAGGGTAATGACTCCCAAGGGAATCCATGCAAGTTATTGTCCAAGATGAGGATCGTATGTTTAGTAGTCTGAGGTGGTTGCGCTGCGCTGTGGTATGCTTGCAGTGCTTCTTGCGTTTCCACAACCATCGCATCGAAGTCGATTTCATCGTACGCGTTGCGCTCGCCGTTGAAGTGTAGAATGTCGACCACAAAGTACATGAGATCCATCAACGGCTCGTCCAGGTCCAGGTCTTCGTCGTTGGCATCGCCTAAACCAATGAATAACTCCAGAACTCTAGTATCCAATGTGGGCCTCTTTGCTTGAGATTTCTTTTTGCGGGACGGGAGATGCTGATTTAATATGTTCTCCAAAGACTTGCGGAAGCGGGCAAGGAGACTTGGCTGTCGCTCATGCTGAGAAAAGATGCCCTTGAATCCGCCCAGCCAGATGTTCTCCATGTTGATGAGGAGCTCGTGTAGCCTTGTGTCGAGAGCTTCGCGTTCTGCCCACCACTGTTGGCGGGCTTCTCTCGAGGTCATGTCCTTGGCAGTGCGTGTACTAAAATCACTGAGCTCGATAATCTCGTCGAAGTCTCTTTTGCCATCTTCGAACGAGAATTCCTCCTCGTCCATGTCGCGGGATGCATGTCGAGCTAATGGTAGGCGGAGTAGGAATGGAGACACACCACTTTCATAGCGTGTAATGTAGAGCTCATCGCGAGTATCGTTTAGTGCAAGAGATACGGCATTCCAGGTCTCCGGAATGATGTCAATGTATTCTCTTTGGAAGTTCGACACTGCTGTGGGAGCAGAGATAGTGCAGGATGAGTTGGGCCATCGCAAGCAGTCGTCGCGTGACATTGGCTCTTTTTCGGCTTCGATCGCGTCTTGCGCGAGCCTTAGCGCGTTGCATTTTGGGACTTCACCCATGTAAGCTGCATACAACGGATGTATAGAACCACCCATCTCATCTCCAGATACTGCAGAAAGCAATACCGTGATGGTACCCAGCGCCATGGATACCTGCTGAAACATGTAATTCGGACCGTTTGCAGCGCATGCTGTGTGGGCCTGTACTAGGCGATTTCTTGCATTTCGTAATGTCTCGACGAAATCATCATTCCCGGGCTTCTTGGCGCGGCCAGCCTTTGCTGTTGTTGATGATGCAAGTGCAGTGCGTTTTACATTGGCCTCCTCGGATAGTCTTCGCTCCTTGGTGTTAATGGCGGGGAAGGCAATAGTCGATTCGGGCAATGTGTTGACTGCAATATTCTCGGCAATCTGTTTGGTGCTTTGCGCGAGCATAGTCTTGAACGCCGCCCATGAATGAGATAGATCCCGGGCTGTAGCGACTTCCATTTCGTCCATTTGGGCTAGAAGAGCAGATGCGGTTGCGAGGTCCTCTTGCAAGAGGTGCGCAAGCACCCGTCGATTTGTGATCTCGAGTTGGAAGTTGTGCAAAACCGAGCATTGTTCACTACTGCTGGGTGTTTCCAAGGGCTGGACGACGGGACCTTCGGCCTTCGACATGGACGCAGGCTTTGCAACGACGGCCGTTTTGACCTTAGATCGAGCATTCAGAGCAGGCTTTGCAGTTGTCTTGCGTACTGGGGCCTTCATAGCCTTGACTGCAGGCTTGCGACCTCGTGTTGTTGCTGCGACTTTGGTTGTTTTAGTGTCTGCTGCGCCGACCGTCATCTGAGACATTTGATCAACAAGGCTGTCAACATCAGATGAGATTGTATCCAAAGCTTTTGTGTGTACTGGCGAGGCCAATTCCTTCAGAAGCTGTTCGAGCGTGTCATACGACGCAACCTCCTCTTCGTACTGACCAGTCCAGTGATGGACTCTGGCAACAGCAGATTGATAGCCTATGATCGAGAGACACTTTCGGGTCGCATCAACCGCGAGAGAATCGAGGATAGGTTGCGCTTTGTCGGGTCTACCACTTTGAGCCCAGCAGTCCGCGCGCCAACTGGCGTTATCGATCATGAGAGTTGGCGATTTCGAGGCCAATGCGACCTTCTCAGCTTGCTCTGCGACGTAGATTGCTTCGTGCAGTAATCCCTGATGGGCGAAAATTTGCGAATGCTGCATCAGTCCCCGATATAAGGCAGGTACCAGAGACCAGAACTCTGGACCACTCAGTGCATCGTGTGTAACAGACATGACGATAGGTGCGCCTTTCTCGTTACGCATCGAACTCAATGGATCGAATGCTACCTTGCTAGGCCCATCAATATCCGACTCTGAATCATCAACAGGCGCAGCCTTCTTAACAGTGGCTCTTGACTCCAATGCCGCCCAAATACGTCGATTGAGAGCCACGCATTGCCTCGCATGCTTGGCAGCATCCTTGTAGCTTCCTTCAGTTGTCGATAGAAGCGAGTAGACGTATGTGGCATCAGCTAACACCCTGTTGAAGCGCAGTCTCGACGAGAGAGTAGTTGATGGTTTAGCAAGATCCATAAATTGCTGATCCGCAAGAGCATGCTTTTGTGCACCAGTCATGATGGCAAGACTAGCAATATTAGCATGGAGATTCTTTGAGTGACAGAAAGCACTTACGCCTTGGCCGTATTCCCGATTCGAGCCAAGTACTCAGCATATGCAACATGCCATCGCAGCCGGGCCTCTGTTGATGGCTTGTAATTGGTGATCAGCTTTTCTGCTTTAGCCAACGAAAGTCCAGCTTTTCCGGTGTAGCCGAGACGCAAGAATTGCAGTCCCAGAGCACAGAGACTTGTGACAGTGTCAGATGGAACGGTGCTCTTTTGCAGCTCGCCTGCTTTCACGAGGAGATTAAGTACGGGTAATGCTAAATACTCCTCGCCATTCACGTTGAGGTATTCGACACTTGTCTTCAAATCTAAGAGCCAGCTCTCGGTATCATCAACACGATCGGCGAGACTTTGCCAGGAGGACGAAGCGGCAATGATCGACTCCCACGTAGAGAAGCACTCCCGGAGGATTGGCACCTGTGGAGTAGGCTCCTGTGTCGAGATCTTGAGCTTGCAGAATGCGTTCAGATGCGAGCCAAATCGTATCAAGCCCTCGTCCCGGGAGCCTGAAATATCAATTAGAGATGTTTGCAACGCATCTGATTCTAATGACGGTATCGAAGCAACATCAGCATGGCTTTGTGAGAGCTGAAGTAAGGACGCGAGTAGTCGTAGCCGTCGGATGGGATACTGCTTCGCTACGTAGAGGTTTTGGAGGCGTTCCGCAAGTGCAGTGACCGATGGATTGAGATTGGTGTCCCAATGTCGGTTCTTGGACAGTGTACGTAGATAGAGATTCAGCTGGTACTCTAGAAGAACACCTCGGACTTCAGACTGCAACTCGGAGTCGTCAAAGAATGCCACCTCTTTCGCATCCGATACGCCTGATTTGAATAAATTGCGATGATGCGATTTCAAGACACGACTGAACGTGCCCAATGGGCCCTGGTCCCTAAAGATCTCCTGCAATGATTTGGTCGCGGCAGCATCTGCTAGGTTTTTGGACGTATCTGATTCGAGGTGTGCCTGAAGGCATTGTGTGTACGCCTTTCGTGACTTCGTAGCGCTGTCCAACCCTTCCAGAGTATCACCGAGCTGCTCGAGCTTCATGGTGAGATGACCTCCGGACCGCATGGCTTGGGATCTCATCTGTACGAGATTGATCGAGCGCTGCATTGTCGTAACGAGAATTGCCGAGGTGAATTTGGCTTTTCTTAGCTGAAGATAGATAGCCCAATACGCGTTAGAAACCTTAACGAGTAGTGACTCGGTCATTTCGGAGTCTAGCAAGTCGGTGTTTGCATCGAGCGAACATTCTTCTTCCAGTCGATGTATGATATGCGAGCATTCCTGTAGCATGACATCGAGTTCCTGCCATTGTTGTTCCGAGTCGATGATTTGTTTGCAACATGCCAACACAGAGTCAAGGCTACTCTTCATGCACTTGGACAACATAGTCATCCGCGCATCGTGCCGGCGTTGTACATTTGCATCTGTGTTGTCTGCTGGTTTCGCTCCTACCATCCTCGCCGAAAAATGTATGCTCGCCGCGATAATGTGCATAGTGCTTTGCCTGACATCGTCTTGTTCGTTGGCCTGCTCAGAGTTCGCGGAGAGAGCCATAAGAAGTCGAGTTGCTGCACGTCTGAAGGCATTGACTTCCACGAATAGTGTGTCCAGATCTGCGCCGGACCCACTAAGGCTCCCTCTCAATGCTTCAAGTGCATTACTGACTGCATCCTCTAGACCCGGCGTCGCATCGTCCTTGACAAAGGCTTCAATGGTAACAGTTGCGATCCGAACTGTGCGAGCACTTTGTTTTGCGGTAGATCCAGTTGATGAGGAAGCAGGTTGCGCTGTGCCCAACCATCGAACTGCTTCCTCAGACAGTCCTGCGGCCTGAGCTAAAGAACTCAGGGCTTCATTGACTGCTGTGCTCGATGTATGCGCACCTCCTTGGCCACGCAGGTCGCCTCTCAAATCTTCGTATAGTGTTGCAGCCAGTCTATATTTTTTGTTTGGTGATATCTGCGATCTTCTTGCAAAGGCAGTCAAGCACTTCGTGAACGGCTCTAGCAGTTCCTTCTCTTCGTTGCCCTGATGCTTTGCTAAGCTCCACCAGGTCTTCCGGACCTTGAATGCCAGTTGTTGCAGAAGTAAGACAGTCTCCGTCGATGGCTGCAGGGGCTTCTCATCATGCGAGCTAGCGATATGTGGACAGAGCGAGAGGATTGTTTGGGCGAGAGATTCGAGTTGTCTCGCAGCTTTGACTTGACCACCCGGCGAGGTCGTCATATGATGTATCAAGTTTGCGGGGGAGGAAGGATTAGACAGCTTCAGGTAGTCCCAGGTAGCTTCGACGATGCGAGGCCGGCTCAGTTTTGCGATGACTCGTAGCGCGTATATTTGGAGATTGACAACAATTGGCACTGCAGGGCTTTTGGGTCCGATTTCTGCAAAGCTCAACAGCGATGCCAGGCTTTCCTTATCCCCCGAGACGGCGTTTTGGGCCCCCTTTTCAGCAATTCGACTTCCAGGGCGCTGTGCCTCAGTATCGTGACCCAAATATTTGTCCAGCCTCTTTTTCAGGTGTCTCATTTCTTTGACGGCAAGTCCGTCAAGTCCCAGCGCAACCAGTTTTCCAATTAGCGCCAAAATGCCGCTCTCTAATTGTAGCTCCTGGGAGTCTTTGCCCAGCACTTTCGTGGCTTCCACTGTCCCCAGATATGCGAATGCAATTCTAGCGCATTCGGCCGTGGAGACCAAGCCCGTATCGGGGCCCGTAGTCAGGAAGGAGGAATATGACGAAGACCGCCGTATCGTCGGCTTTTGTGGTGCATTACTTATCTGCGAGGCAGATCGTTCCTTCAGAGGTCGCTGCGAGACAGAGGCGCTCTTCGTGTGTCCTGCCCGGGCTCGGACCGGCTTTCGCGCATCGTCGCTGGAGGTGGGCTTCGTTGGTGGAGGAGATTTCTGGGCGGTCGTATACGAAGGGGTCTTTAGAGCATCTGCGAGGTTCTTAAGGGTTGTATTGGCGACTTCGGTAGCCAATATGTATTTCTCCCTTGGCGAGAGTGTTATTGTAGAGTCCTTGATCTCCACATTGGCTGCAGCAGTCGCCGCTCCAGCTCTCCTCCGCGCTGTCGCCTGTGCCTTAACTCTGACATTCTCTTTCTGTACAAGCTCCTCCGATTTCTTCAAAAGCAATTCCTGCAGTGTTGTGACCGTTGCAGCCGAACAGGTAGTTGTCGATCGGAGGTTCGCCTTTATCTCGTCGATGCGCAGACGCGTCGGCTCGTCCTTGGTGGCCATCTAATATCGATTGTGCGGAGTTATCGATGTTCGCGATGCTTCATAGAGCGTGTAGATTATACATTATTAGACGACCGAGCATGTAGGAGGTTGGGACGTTATCCAGGGCCGTTGTTGAAGCCGATGGGGCACGCCAAACAATCGCGAAAGCATGGTACCAGATTCGGCCTAGCGTCCAGTCATGCTTCGGCAGGCACGGCGTCCCCCAACCTTTACTTGAACATCACTAAGTCGTAAGGCAGCAAACGGCAGAAACATTGTTATTCGAGCGTCAGTGAAAGGCATGAAATCCTGCTTTGACCAAAACCACTGCCATTCCACGCAAAGGTTGTTTTTGACGAAATCACACCAATTGTCTGCAAGCCTACATACGTGCAGTCTAATCATCAATATCGACACCACACCATATGCACCTTAGCATTGCACATTAGAAGAATCCAATGACTATCTCAGTGGATGTTGCGACGCTCTTTATCAGACTCAGCAACAGCGCCCAGGAATCATATCCGTACTGCACTTTCTGAAAAGTGAAGCAGCACTCGTAAGTAGTCTAGACCCAGGCTCAGACGTTTCGAAACAACCCTTCGCTTTCATATATATAGCAACTCAGCCCCGGACGTTATCTGGTGTTGCTATCTGCACTCAGCTAAGACTTCCTTCCTTCTACTATAGCCATTCAATGAACAGCTGGAGCAGGACATATCACGTTATATGCATGTGCTTACTCACTTGCACCATAGTCGCACCTAAAAGATGACAGTATGGTGTTGCAGCATATGTCACTTTACGTGCTTCTGCCCAAGCGAGCACCCACATAGAGACGTCTGTGAGAAGTGAAAGAGCAGTTGGGCCGCGCCGCAATGGTGCATTCTTCTCGAATGTTGGCTGCATATACGATATGCAAGCTGCGCGCAGCTGCGCGGATCACAAATAGCCGATTTGAGCCTGAGATGCTAAGAGATGTGGTATCGTTGCCATTTCTCAAGTTGAGAATTTGGGCATCGCATCGGAGCAAAACGTTCGGAGGCGCGCTGTTCCACTCTTAATCAACAGTCTATCCTCCAACTTAGCACATGATTTGCCATGGGGATTCAGGACAATTCTCTTTGCTCTCATACAGAACGCCACGTTAGCTGATACTCATCACATTAGAATCACGTATACGCTCTACAGAGCCACGGTATCAAGAACTAAACCCCCCAAATCTCTATGAAGCCTGAACAGCCCACTGTCCACATCCACTATTACTAACAGAGAAACCAGAACTCCCTGCATCCAGTCCAAACTGCCCCGACACCAAATTACCCGCGCAGCCATTATCCGGCGTGAGACTGAGACAGGTACTAGCAACGAATCCCGAACCTGCGCAGTTCGCATTGTTGAGACACTTCACGCAGCAGTCGTACGCCGACGATGCACCTCCTAGCGGTATGGCTCCGCCGGGAGGCAGCGCGTCCAACAGTAAGTAATACTGTTACTATTGGCTCGGCTAGCTTACTTACTAGGGTCCCAAGGGTGAATTACTTACTGTGGTGAGGCTCTAGGTAAGGGTTGTTGCTCGTAAGCAGTAGTACTGCCAAGATCACGTGTTACTGCCGTAAGGAGTAGGTGATTGGGTGGAGTTGGAGGCGCTGCCGGAGGGTGAATTGGGAACGCGCCTAACAGGAGCGTTAGGGGCCCTTGGGCGCGACGGCGCGTTAGCTAGTCTCAATTTTAGTGCAAATCGCTAACAAGTTTAGACACCTTAGAGCTGCCCGACGCCCTACGAGCCCTCCCCCCCCCCACCAACAATTCCGGCAGTAATACGGCAGTACTATGGCTCCCAAACGATCACCACTACTATGTATTACTGAACCCACCTATTCACTCCTGGCTACTTACGGCTTAGTAAGCAGTAAGTAGTAGCAGTAAGCACTACCTAGTAGTACTAACTGTTGGACGCGCTGCCGGGAGGACCGAAGACCAAAACTTCGACAACCTTGCCTTGGTACGAGCTGAGGATATTGTCCGGCTACAGGCGCCGTACACAGTCGAGGTAGGTCCTGCGGCCTCGGTGGTTGTAGTGGTTGACGTTATGGTCGTACTGGCAGTTGATTGGACTATACTAACAAGCGTGGTCGTCTCGAAGAAGGTGAGAGTTTGCGACGCGGGTGCTGAGAGGGCACTCGTTGCGGTTGTCACGGTGGTGGTCTGGCGTTTGGTCACGGTAGGCGTAGGGCCCTTGACGATGGAGACGCGTGTTTTGGTCCACTGGACTGTCGAGGTCTTATAGGCTGTGGATGTACATTTCTTGCAGTCTGAGGGTTTGATTGCAGCGGGTTTGCCCTTGCCACGTCCTCAAGCGATCGTACTTTGTTAGGAGCGGAGTCGGGGTAGACGGATCGGATGGGCGTGAAGCCCGCAGGGGCAGGAATGGTATAGGTTGCTGGGGCAGCTGTGATAGTGGTACTTTGGAAGACCGTATCTGTTTGCGTAGTCACAGACGTTGTCGTTGCTGTCGTGAACAGTGTTGAAGTCGAGCTAAAGACTGATGTCCCTGAGGGCAGAGTGACAGTCGAGGTAGAGGTGGAGGTGGGGACAATTGTAGTAGTGACTGGGCGTGGGGCTATACGTTTTAACTTATCTAATAAACCTTCTAATATAAAATATAATAAGTAGCTGCTTATTTAGCTTTTAGTGTGACCTTGCGCGTAGAGGTGACTGCAGTGTAGGTTGTCCTTGTCAAGGTACGTTTGCCGTTCAAAACTGCTCCTAAATCAGGGATGCCGGGTAGTGCAGGCAGTGTGTTGCCGCGAGCGACATTAGGTGCAGCTGCTACTGAGAGAGGAGCCAGCAACGCAAGGAACAGGTATGAATGCATCTTGAATGTAGCAGAGGAGCGATACTGCCAGAGCAATTACATACCCGACCATTTATACAATTGGCTGCAAAACGTATCAGCCGCACCGTGGCATAAAATTTGCAAAGTGTGTTCTCGACCGCCATAACTTCAGCTATGCTGTTGACGCCTACCTAAGAACGCCATCACGACTCGAACTTGAGTGTGATGATCTCTAGACTGGGGTTTTATGCGCAAGTTTTAGTTTAGATCTTCGTCGCTCAGCCTCGCAATTCTAGTGCAAGGCTTACCGCAATAAACAAGACAAAAGTGGAGCATCGTGGCCTCATTCGGAAATGAACTCCGCTCTGGACTGCCTAAATAGGGCGTTATCATAGCGCCCGACGACCTCAAGAAGAATTAGTGCTTCGGCAAGGGCGATCTTGGACTGCCTAGATAGTAGCGAGCGAAGGGCTCGCTTGTGGTGGGCATCTAAGATTATGATCAACTTCAGTACATACTCATGATGATCACTTTCAGAAACATCAAAGGCGATGCGCAGGACAGCTTTCAAATGCTCTCGAATACCTTAATTTGACTTCCACAATCTCAAAGGACAGCATGTATCGTGGAAAGCGTATGCCTATATCGATAGCAGTCTTGCATTTCAAGTTGCATTCATTCGCTTCTAGGCACCAGATGTGAACGGGGACACTTGTGGATGCTGTAAGTGAGTGGATTTCCATTGTTCTATATAGCATGAAGTGCAACGGAAAGAAGCAATGGGTCACATCAGCTTAGCTTTTTCCCAGGCGTTCGAAGTCATTTCTCGACTTCTCCAACATCGAAACTGGCTTCACGTAAATGGAGTGCGACCTTAAAAGTTTCGTAGAAAATTGAAGCTCGCAATATAGTTCTTGTGGTACTACAGATGATACATAGCTAGGTTGGAGACCAGTCGTGACAGAGCTGGACGGTATTGCCTCTAATACATTAATTTCCCTGGTCGACAGCAGTGAAGGAGGAAAAGTGACAAGACCAGCAGTCGTTAACCGGCGGCTACGTGACTCGAAAATCTTATGCTCGAATCTGCACTGGGAACAATGCAATTGCATCACCACCTGGCCAGATGCTATACCGACAGCATCTCTGGCCGGCCTCGTCTTTCTGCACTGCTATAGTGAGATCTAGCTGATATCAGTCCAAGGCTACACCAGAATCCGGATCGCACATGTGTCTTGCGCAGCTTCCCGTATATGAGTATTGTTTACGCATAGATACGATTCAAGCCTGTATGCCATCCACCTGGATCTGTGTTTACCCAGACATAAAGGTCACGTGTATGCGCTTGGCAACACATCATTGGATCTTTCTCGTGTCGGAATGTGATTGATGTTTTCGAAGCTTGCTTCAACAATCTGTGCCTCTACCTCTATGAGTGTAGCATCTTTGACACAAGCGCGCGTGGGTAAGCTGATTCTGTGCATCGTCACTAAATGGCATACGCTCTTCGTTGAAACCAGTCACACTGCATGCCCCTTATGTGCGATGAGGACCCACAACAGCTGTCACTCGAAGCAATGCAGGGGGGCGGGCAAGCCACACAGCAAACAGCAAAAATCGTGGCGGCCTGAAAAGTTGCGTATACCTATGATGACGATCCGTTCCGGATCACTCGGATTCGCAGCTGTAGCAGGAACGGATGTTATGCATTGCCCAATGGTGAACATGTGTTCGTTCCTGCGCCGGGAACATCCAAGCGAGATACGTGCCATGTTTCAAAGACCAGCGAGTTACATCATCGAAACGACAATTCCAACACAACGTAGACTGTGTTCAGGGCTGATCAAGCATGTTGCTAACGCTGATAAGAAGCTGACATACCTATATCGCGAATGCTATTAGCCGTGTACCCTGGCTTCAATTCGTGCGGAACGCAGGAGTCTGCCTGCGGGTTTCCTTGATGGACTGCACGTAGCTGGCTGTTTGTGAAGACGCAGCTTATGTGCAACGGTCAGACTGTGGCGGTTTTGGGTCAGCAATCGGGTCTATTGATGCACTGTAGTTTGCTAAAATTGGGTTTGTTGATGGCCTCGGACGAAGGGTGCCGATATGACTGACCCGCCCATCTCGATGTGAATCACGCCGAGATGTGGAGATGGCGAAGGACGGTCAACCGGAAGCCTGGAGAAAGCACTAGCTAATGAGGCTATGCTTCACGCGTTATACCTCCATCTTGCTTCTAACAACCTTGTCCGACAAACGTAGAGAGACCTGATTGGCGGGATTCGATGCTCGGATGTCCGGTGTGATACCTATTCGTGCGTGCAGACAGAATGATGTGGATATGACAGACCGCCTTGTAGAGCTGAACCCGTATAGCCGACTCTTGCATCGTTTGCGTATATCTGCGCATATCAAGGTGAACGAGCAGAGAAGAACAAGGTAGCTTAGGTGACGAGCTCGGTAACCGTGGTTGTGAAAATTGCAAGTTTGAGACAATCCAAAGCAGCGCCACTGCATGTGCTTTGACACAGCACGGGAACGTTGCAGAACGTTGTGGACATTGACGCGGCGCATCCGCAGACACGAGACGGGTACGATGTGGCGGATGGATCGAGCATTGGCTGACCGGTTAATGTGGTGTCACGAAATGGTTCGCGGTACTTCACTCGAAGACGTCTACCGTGAAGAGTCGTCTCACGGCTGGGGTCGTGCGAGGTAGCTCCGTGGTTGTGAGCACAGTACGTTTTCTCACCACACACCTGACGCGGTCAGCTTCGCCCATCTCGCGAATCGGGTACTTGGAGATCTCCGAAATGCATTAGCGAACTGCTGTGGCTGCATATATCGGCTTGGGAATATAACATCGCGTGTTGATGATTGGTGGTGCGCGTGAAAAGGGAGCCGGATGTGCAGAATCTGTTCCAGGCTTTGTGATGTTCTAGTTTGCAAGAGGTGCAATGGCCGTTCGAGCAGACCATTGACGCTTGTGGGGTAAAGTGGTCTTGGGGTAGACTGGGTACCTGTTCCTACGTACCAAGCGACTAGTCCTGAAGCGCAGCTTTTCAACGCCACATGCAATGGTCTCGACCATGCAATATATTAACCCTGGAAGAGACGCGCGTGTCTAATGGGAGACAGGCGACAAGGCGTTGGCGTCCACGCGGGACTTCTAAGGACTAATTACGGCCTCAATCCCGCAGAAATCCCAAGGATGAGATAAATTGTCTTCGTCGCTAAGTTCCAGGTACTCGGGAATGTCGAATATTTAGACGGACCGACAGATCATTGTAGAGCTGCGCCGCCTGCTGGCGGCATGCGATGCGCTTCTTGGCTGTAACGCGCGGTGACCTCGCGAGTACTCGCAGTCTGAGCCCTGGAGGAGCAGGAAGGATGAAGGATGCACTTCCTGACACGCAGGATGGGGTCTCAATGCCTTCTCCAAGTTCCAGCAAGAGAGACATCAGCTCTTCTCGCTCTACTGTACGCATCAAACACCCGCTTGTAGTCGTATGGGTGCACCTGCGGAGTTCTACGCCCCCAACCATACATGTGGACCTGCACCAAACGCGCCCACTCCTGGCAAAGAACTTTCTGGAACCGCGCCGCGATCATGTAGCAATCACTTCTCCTCCGTCTTACCTCGCTTAAGAGGTTGTGTTGGTCAGAGCCGAGTTTTAATTGCTTAAGAACCACGCCTCAAAAGCACCGATGCTCGGTCAGTCTGCCAGGTTTCCGGAAGACGCAAGCGAAAGCCGGGCACCTGCTGCCCGCTCGCTCAGGAGGATTTGAATGATCAAGTCAATTCTGGTGGAAAGCCGCAAGGTGATCGTTTTGGTAGGACGAAGAGTTTCTTTTGCCACGCGGTGTGTCACTAGAGTCACTCCGTCACGGAACACGGCAAGACTATTAATTCGGACCGCGCGGGTATAACACCAGAGAATTCATAGTCGCTAGGCCGAGGTCTCGAATGGGAGGATGTTTGCCCCTGGCTGGCGAGCGCCAGGCCTGCCGCCTATTCCCCACAATGAGCTAGCGAGCTGTTTCCCCACAGAACTCAGAAAGGGGTTGCTGCTGTGCTAGAAAAGGTGCCGTTGCCGACAGGATGATCCGCCTGTGAGAGGAAAATGAAGCGCGGCGGCGGCGTGGTTCAACAGATGCGGGAAGACACATCAAACACCAACAAAATGCACTCAGATAGGTGGCTGCGCAAACGCACATGACGCGTCGAGGGCGCGGTTCGCACCGTGTTGTGTCACAGGCAATCTTCGTCTCATCCGGCGTTGCTGGGATAAATTCGCAACGTGGGCCCGTGCGAAAACGTGGCGGACTTTACTCCTTCCAACCATCTGCATGCTTGTTGAAACTCATCACACGATGACATCCCTATTCGCCTTCCTACACGTCGCTCTGTTATGCAGTGAGCGTCTGGCTTTCCTTGCTCTGCAAATGTGCCCGACACCAGCCACAATGCACAGATCAGCGCATAGAGTCCGTTCGAACCGTTCACTGGCGTCTTCGACTCAACACTGACCATGCTCGCGGCTTGCACATGGGCTGAATCACTGACATGAGGCGGGCGCTAGGGACATATCCCAACGTGTACCTTGCCGTCCCTCCCATGTACGAATAGCGTGGCAAGGTGTAGTCGCTGTGTAGCACCCGGCAAGCATGTACTTAGACCTGGTACAGCAGGCGAAAAGACGATCCCTCCCGTTCCAGCATGAACCCGTATCCAGGCGCCCAAAGCTCCACTGTACTAACTTCTTATGCATGTCGATTTCTCTGATAACCTACAATTGCCGTAACTTTTGTTCCCATTACCCAGGATGACCCCTCGCGGAAATCACATCTAGCTTTGATCACCTCTTTGTGTACGACCAAAAGCCACCCCGCAACCAACACCTGTGCAGACAAAGGCCCGTGGCCTACCACGTTATCGATTCGGCAATCCTAGAGCCGCAGTACTGGTCTGCGGATCCCACTTGCACGGGACCGGCTGTCAGACAATCGTTGCTTTGTTGCCGGATCTTGCAGGATGACATGAGGCCCTAAAGTCTGTTCTTTTCCCATGCAGACCCAGAACCTCCGTTCCGCATTACACTGTCTCACAAGATATTCCAAATGGCGCCTCACGAGATGGCGTCCGTCGACACAAACATGGCTCTCGAGAAGCGTTATTTCCCATATCCAAACAGTCTGGAAACACTGTCGCATACATACCGGACGGGCCTCGTTTCCATCACCATCTTCGCCATGATGAGTCTGCTCTCAGTCACAGCATTGCTAGGTTTCATTACTCACCGCCTGATTTCATGGCGGAGACACTATCGGGAATACGTGGGCTATAACCAATACGTTATCCTCATCTACAATTTGCTTTTAGCAGATCTCCAACAGTCAATTGCTTTCTCGATATCCTTCCATTGGCTTCGAATAGATGCTATTCTGGCCCCAACAGCGCCCTGTTTCATCCAAGCCTGGTTTCTGAATATCGGAGATGTGGCGAGTGGACTGTTCGTCCTGGCTATCGCAATCCACACATGGCTCGGCGTCATCAAGGGCTACAAGATGCCGTACATGTGGTTCGTCATATCGATCCTTGGCGTATGGGTCTTCGCTCTACTGCTGACCGCAATCGGTCCGGCAATGTACAAGGGTCGCTTCTACACAAGGGCCGGCGGCTGGTGCTGGATCTCAGAGGACTTTCAGGATGAACGCCTATGGCTGCATTACCTCTGGGTATTCATTGTCGAGTTTGGCACCATTGCAATTTATGGCCATGTCTTCATCCACCTCCGTGGCCGCATTCGAAGCATCATAACCAACGACACTTCGAAACTGACCAGGGCTACTAAGTTCATGGTCCTGTATCCCATCGCCTATCTGACCTTGACCTTCCCAATCGCAGTGGGACGAATGGTTGCCATGGGAGGGAAAACACTTCCAGATACCTTCTTCGTAGTCGCAGGTTCCCTTCTCACGTCTTGCGGCTGGGTCGACGCCGTCCTCTACGCCCTCACACGCCGCGTCCTGGTCAACAACGAACTCAGCACTGGTCAATACGCCCACACTGTCAACGCCACAATGACCAACCCTGCGCGTCCGGGCGATGACCAGAACTACGGCCTGACATCGATGTCTACTAAGGAACCCATCACAGCAACTGCACGCACCGTCACCATCGTCGGAGGCAGCAACAGACTATCGCGCATAGTCGATACCCGCCGCGGCCGTGGCACGCTGCGCTCGAAGCACCACGATTCCTTCGCTGAGACCAGCCCAACACGATCCGGCTCACAGGACTCAATCATCAAGCCGATGCGCCCAAACGGAATCAACATCGTTACCGAAACGAACATTCACGTCGAGACTGCGAGCCATGGCAGCCATGATAGCCAGGACTTTGCATCAGGCACGCCGTCGCCGTCGAGACCGATGAGTAACACGGACTTCAGCAGGCAGCCATGACATGCACTGTGAGTGTGTGGGACTATGGCTGCATAGACGTTTTCTCAACTCCACCGAGCTGCATATTGGACAGGCGCATGTACGCTGAAGCACTGCAAGCATTAATGGACGCCCTCGCTACACACCAAAGATCTCATCGCGCAACGCACCCATCCTCACACTCACACAAGCACCGTCACAAAAAGGCGGACCACACCATAACCACAACCTAAGCGAGGCGTTCCACAACGGCGCACTTCTCAATTCCTATCCAGAACATTATAATTCTGTCTCTATTGTTTGTATTTTTTTGTGTTTAGACAATGATGTTGCACGCCGGATGGCCAGGGATACCCATTTTTTTTCAGTCTATAGTTTACAAAACGAAATGAAACGGCAACACAGCAAAAGTGTTTAACATTTAATTGACAGTTCTGGCATGTGGTCTGTGAGGCGGTTGTTGACGTGACAGCGAACGTGGCGAGTAGTTTTTTTTTTGCCTTTGTGTGTGTGAAGTGGCTTTGTTTTCGAGGTTGCATCTGGATTCCTCTCAGACCCTTCCCTGGCCTAGTTTCCAGATCTGGGGAATTTGCGGCACAAAGAACGACGCCGCAT
>Ga0265780_10000792_pt1 | contig 47107 bp, 49 predicted proteins | sample P1T30metagenome_FD_192432 | JGI IMG/M metagenome (GOLD analysis project Ga0265780, IMG submission 192432) | Plant litter microbial communities from East Loma Ridge, Irvine, California - P1 T30 | ecosystem: Environmental > Terrestrial > Plant litter > Unclassified | place: USA: California... | reverse complement strand
ACACCACCTAAGTGAAGAATTTTAAACAATGCACCAATAATTACGATACTAGCGCCCCACGAAATTGCAACATGCAACCAGTCAAATTTCTTTTTACCTGCCATGTGTTTTAAAAATGTTAATTTAGATTAATAAAAGAGCTATTATTTTGAGAGCTTAATTTCTGTCTTTAATGTCCCTGCCCGGGAAATGAGTTACACAACGGAAACCGATATAAGATTTTGCAGTATCCTGGTATTCGTAACTACGGGTAGAATTCTGAAGGAAGTAACCGATATCTTTCCAGGATCCGCCTCTTACCACTTTTCTTTTCATTGACTCAGGATCACTGGCTTTCGCTTCGTAACTGAAAGTCGGGTTCAGGTCGTGTACGAAACTTGAAGCTGATTCGTCATATGCAGACGCTGTCCATTCGGCCACATTACCTGCCATATTGTATAATCCGAAATCATTAGGAAAATAAGACCGTACGTTTACGGTGAAAGCACCTCCGTCATCGATATAATTTCCTCTGCCTGGTTTAAAGTTTGCCATCAGACAGCCTTTTGCGTTTCTGATATAAGGACCACCCCATGGATAATCGTTACCAATCCTGCCACCGCGGGCAGCATATTCAAACTCAGCCTCAGTAGGCAGTTCAATAGGTAATCTGCTTAATCTCGGCATTTTCCTGCTTTGAGCATAACCTTCAAACAGACGGGTACGCCATACAGTGAAAGCCCTTGCCTGACGCCAGGTTACACCTACAACAGGGTAGTTTTCGAAAGCCTGGTGAGAAAAATATCCTTCAACAAGCGGCTCGTTCTGAGCATAGGCAAAGTCTGCCAGCCAGCATAAAGTATCGGGATAGATAGATACCGTATCACGAAGAATAAAGTCTGAACGTTTTTTAGTTTTATCTCCACGGTAATTAGCAGCCTCACGCTGTTTCATTACTGCAAAGTTGTATTTCAACAGACGCACATCCAGTTCGTTACGGTCAAAGATCCTGTCTTCGCCCTGGTAGTACATATCCTGGAGCTTAGCCGCATTATCACTTTTCTTCTTTCCGCTCCATATTGCCGATCCGTTACCGACTTTTTTCCAGTCGATATATTTCGGGCCTGCATCTGCATCTTTATTTTTTGATTTTACATAGAACTGATCATCCTGAAGGTAATCAGTAATAGCAATGGAATCACGAACCCAATTTACAAACTGACGGTATTCACTGTTTGTGATTTCCGTTTCATCCATATAAAAGGCCTGAACCGTTACCTGCTTATTCTGGGCGATCTGGGCAAATGTAATATCCTGGTCGGTTTGTCCCATAACAAAAGTCCCTGCAGGAACATAAACCATACCATACGGAACCTGGCCTGCTTTGATCTTTTTGGTATGAACACCAACAAGTTCCCCACCACCTCCTTTTCCACATCCAGATACTATGGCTGTGATTACTGTAAGAGCGATAATGTAAATTTTTCTCATTGTATTAAAGATACTGAATCTTTGAAAAAAAAACTTCCCTAATATATTGAAAAAAAGAACACTTGTAATTCTGTCCTTCAACTATCTGTAGCCAATGCTATAAGAACGGGCTTTGTTTTTTTTTGTTTTCAATTTAGCTCTGATACGTATTTAAAATACAATGGTTACCAGAAAAATGAGTTTTTTTAAGCTTTTTACATTATTTATTGACCTGTTTGATGTATTGCTCTATAGCCATGGTCATACTGGGAGCATTCGGAGTAGGCGCCGGAATATCAAGAACAAGACTGCGCTCCTGAATAGCCTTCTGGGTACTGGCCCCGAAAGCGGCTATACGGGTATTATTCTGCTCAAAACCGGGAAAATTCTTGTATAATGACTGTATAGATGAAGGGCTGAAAAATGCTATAATATCATAAAATACTTCGGCCAGGTCTGAAAGATCACTGCAAACTGTTCTGAACAGAACGGCTGGCGTAAAATCGTATCCATTTTCCTGAAGAAACTTCTGTGTCTCTTCTGCAGCTACGTCAGAGCAGGGATAAATAAATTTTTCGGATGCATGTTTCTTCAGCACTTCGGCAAGATCTGAAGCAGTCTGTTTTCCGAAGAAAATCTTCCTTTTTCTGTATTGAATATACTTCTGAAGGTATAAGGCAATATTTTCAGACAAACAGAAATATTTCATCTCTGTAGGAACTTCATAACGCATTTCTTCACAAATGCGAAAGAAATGGTCTGCAGCATTACGGCTTGTAAAAATAACCGCTGTATAATCTCCCAGAGTAATCTTTTCTTTCCTGAAGTCCTTCGCAGGTACACCTTCAACATGAATAAACGATCTGAAGTCCACTTTTATATTGTACTTCTTTGCAAGATCATAATAAGGAGATTTATCACTATCTGGTTTTGGCAGAGTGACCAGAACGCTTTTTACTTTTCTCTTTCTAGTATCAGTTGATTGCATACTTTATCAGAACCTTAGAGCTTTAATCAATATTAATAGAGGGCAAATTTCGAGGGCACAAAGATAGACAAATAAATACATTAAAGGAAACTTGTATCCCGATAAAATATTAGTGATCGCCCTCAGGAACTGGAAGAAAAACACACAGGCTATCATAATGAAAGAAAGGTAGATATATACAGGAGCAAAGCGGCCCGGTGTAAGACTGAATGCTATTACTATAGGAAGAAATAACAGGGCGGCATTAAAATAGCTTAAATATAAAATAGAGATATACTCTTTTACCATCTTTCCTGCATTAAATAAAAATCCCAGTACCCAGACGATAACGATCTTCAGCGTATACAATCCGATAACCACAAGGGATAACCTGATAAACCAGTTAAAGCCGCTGTAACTGTACGACTTCTGAAAATATATGCCACATTGATACAGAAAAAGGCCAATAGTAAAACCAAACAGCAGGTACAGGAAAACAAAAGGCCATGAATTAAAAAACTGCTCTTCTTTATTGATCTGTCCAAGCACCCGGTTGCTGTAAAATGCCTGTATAATCGCCGACAGTTCTTTGGCAAACAGATTCCTGAGGATAGCAAACAGCAGCAGCAGCAAAAAAATAAATCCGATTACCCACAGCTCTCCTTTCTTCCTCATTTTTCCTTCATCATATCTCGATATTTTCTTGGGAAATTTTGCCGCCCAGGCCTGAAAGTCTGCATTCCTGATCTCATATTCCTTCACCAGGCTATCTATAAACCGGTTCGGGCGCGACGGATCAGGACGTTTGATCCAGAGCATACTCAGGGAATCCCCTATTGCTTTGAGTGAGTCGCGCTCTCTCCGCGCAGCGGCCAGCCTCAGAGAACGTATAGTTGTATCTGATAAATATGATCTGTCAGAGGTTATTGCAGGAATTACGGAAGTATCGGCTTGGGCGAAAACATCAATGGCTGAAACAGAAAACAAGAAAAGCAAAAGAAGCCATTTTTGCAGCATAGTGATTCCGGGAGTAAAAGGAGCTGCAAATTTAGCGCTTTATCCTTTCATTATGGCTGTAAATTTAATATAGTGTAATTTTTCAGGCTTATAGCAGTAGTTTAGCCGTAGTTGTTTCTATGAACTGGTAAACCATTCCCTTGCATCCTTTACATTCTGAAAATGTTTTATCTGCACTCCGTACACATCCGTGTTAAGTTCAGCAGCAGATAGCTTATTATATTTTTCCTCCGGAAGCACCCAGGCAAACTGTCGCAATCCGCTTTTCTCCATGGCCAGGAACCACATTATCCGGCCTTCCTCCGTAGCTTCGGCCCAGTTGCCGAGAAACAACCGGTTATCGTTGATGATCTTCGAACAATTATTCTCCTTTAACATATTCCAGATAATATGGCTGCCGTGCTGCAGGGAGCTGAAGGTCTGATAGGCCCCCCATCTTGCTTCTATCCAGCTTTCATTCTGTTTAAATTCTGCGGTAAGATATTTGTCCTGGTAAAAAACAGAAGTGTCGATCCGGGATATTTCATGGATGTTCAAAGGTAGTCTGAAATAAAATGTAGAACCCTTATCTACTTCACTTTCAATCCAGAAGTTTCCTCCATGACCTTCCAGTATTTCTTCTGCAATGAATAAACCCAGGCCCAGGCCGCTATATTTTTTAGAGGAACCTTCTACCCTGTAGAAACGCTCGGAAAGCCGGTTAAGATTTTCTTTAGCTATACCTATACCAAAATCCCTGACAGATACCATTATGTTACCGCCTTCAAGCCAGGCTTTAATTATGACCTTATCCGCTTCGGGAGAATATTTAATTGCGTTGGTCAGGAAGTTCACTATGACCTGTTCAATTCTTTGTTTATCCCCTTTGTATAATATACTTTCTGCTCTTTCTATTATTATCCTGTGATGCTGTGTAGTGTGCTGAACGCTTTCCACGCAATCTTTTACGGCCTCTCCAAAATCAAACTCAAGTGTATTATAACTTAATTTTCCTGAATTAATCTTAGACACATCCAGGAGGTCGGAGATCAGCCGTTCCAGCTGTTTGATATGGCCGGCTCCCTTGGCTATAAACTCGGCGACTTCACTGTTATCCTGTAATTTTTTTGCCAGCAGCTGATTGTAAGCCTTTATACTTGTCAATGGGGTCTTAAGCTCATGGCTGGCCATGCTTATAAATTCATCCTTTTTCTTTTCAGCTGCTATCCTGTGGCTTATTTCTTCTTTTGCCTCTTCATATAACCGGGTGTTTTCGAGCGCCAGACCTATCCGGTTGGCAAAATCTTTTGCAAAGAAAAGATCCGGCAGTTCGTAGTATTTGCCTTCCTTGGTTATAATAAAAGAAATAGCCCCGGCGATACTGTCTTTCACGATCATCGGGACTATGATCGCCGATTGAGGGTTAAGTTTTTTCAGCTGTTCTGAGTCTGCCGCTTTAAAATTTCTGTCTATAATGAGTTCGTCAATAACAGGTGTAAAGCTGAGCTTGCCTGTGCGGAGCACTTTTCCTATTCCAAATTCGTCACTGATATGTACCGGATTTTCCAGCCGGTAAACATAAATGAGCTCCTGGATCTCCGGGATCTCATGCTTTAACTCAAGCATTTCTATTTCATCATTCCTGATTATATCAATTGAAAACCAATCAGCAAACTCAGGCACGATCAATCCGGACAGCTTCTGTAAAGTTGTGCTGGTATCGTAGGTCAAAGAAAGTTCAGTCCCGGCTCTGTTCAGATATTCAAGCAGATCTGCGTTTCTCTTGTAAGATGTAATATCGCGTGTAAAACAGCATACGCTGTCTAAAATGCCTCCGTTACAATTCAGGCTCGTATCTATCACAACATCAATAAGAGAGCCGTCGCGCCTGATGAGTTTCGTATTATAATCTTCTACCGCCTCCAGCTTTTTCATCCTGTCAAAAAAAGAGGCAGCAGATTCTTTATCGTGCAAAAATTCAAATATATGTCTGCCAAGAAATTGGTCTTTAGACAAGCCGTAAAGATCCAGCTCTGCGTCATTGGCATAAATTATAATCCCCCGCTGGTTTATAATTTTTATACCTATGGTAGCCCTGTCAAAAAAATGCCTAAACACCTCTGTATCAGCAATCATAATTACTAATCAAATTTCGCTAATGTAATGATAACAAAGCAAAAAAACTTAACTGCAGGTTTAATAATCAGTTGGGCGCTACCCCTGTCTTCCGAATCCGCAACAGCATAATAAAACCCTGCTTAATCAAATCGGACTCTACTTTAAAACCTTTTTAAAACATCATTAGAGTGTTCCTGTTTGTACTTTTATGGAAAAATTTGATATACAGGTAATGTTGCAGGACGGCACGTTCGCAGATTATGAAGTCCATAATGAAAGAGACGGAAAAATATACGAAGTAATAACAGCGGGTAAACTTGCTGGTGTTTTCGAAGCCGGGGATGACGGTTCCTGGTCGCTGGTAAGCAACAACGGCAATATTAGTGATGATCTGCAGCAAAGGATCATCAACCAGTTAAATGGGTTCAGGAGCTGAGAGATCAGCCCTTTACCCTTTAATGTGCCTTCCTTGCAGTTACCCTTGTAAAGTCGTGCTCCATAGTTTCGAACACAAGCCTGTCGGCCGAAAGTTCCTTTACCAAAAAGGGGAATTCCCTGCTGGCCCCGTTCTGCAGTGTTTCCCGGTACCTGATCATCATATTCTCTAACCTGAATCTGCCATGCGACAGCTTCTTCCCTCCCCACATAATAACGAGATCATTACCATTCGAGAATGTAATGGAAGGATGCTGCTCCCGGAGTTCGTCGTCCGGCATTAAATAGGGAGGGTCCTGTTTTGGTCCTTCTACTTTTATATATTCCCACTCGCCATATAGTTTTTCAGGGGCAATGCTGCCGCTGCAACCGTAAATTAACATTAATGGAATAATAAAAAGTATATAAAAAATCACGTGGGAATATCTGTACATATTGTGTTATCCGAAACTGAAAACTTAGCAATAATAGGAAAACCGGTATGAATATAACAATAAGTAAATTCTCCATCTTTATCCGTAAACCTTAAACATCTCTTCTCAGCACTTCAAGCGGCGGCCTGCCAAGTATCCCCCTGCTGTTAAACAAACCTATTACTACAGTGAGCATCGAAATGCTGAAAAACAGCGCAAGCATAGACACGATGTCTGTGCTGAACGGACTCTCAAACTGATATACTGCCAATCCCCAGCTTGCCGATACAGATAACAATATACCTGTAGCCGCGGCAAGGGCACCCAGGAAAAAGTACTCCAGCGCCGTAATGAATAAAATTTGTTTCCGGCTTCCTCCGAGCGTCCTCAACAGCACGCTCTCCTGTATTCTCTGGTATTTACTTATCAAAACTGAAGATATCAGCACAATTACTCCTGTTATGATGCTGAAGGCAGACATGAAGTTGATAACGAACCCTATTTTCCCCAGTATTTCATCGAGTACGCTTAGTACAAGCCCAAGGTCTATTACAGAAACATTCGGAAAATGGCGTACCACATCCTGCTGAAATGCAACAGACTTATTATCTGAATTTACACGTGTAAGTAAAACATGGAATTGCGGGGCATCTTCAAGTACTCCTGCCGGAAACACAATCCTGAAATTGGTTTGGATCCTGTTCCAGTCTACTTCCCGGAGGCTCCCCACCCTGGCCGGGATCAGTGCTCCCTGAACATTAAACATCAAAGGATCGCCAACTTTTACATTTATCCTTTTGGCATATCCGTCCTCCAGCGATACGTAAATCTCGCCTGCTCCGGCTTTTCCCTCCCATTTCCCCTCTGTTATCTTTTCTGATGCAGTTAACGAGTCTCTGAAGGTTACCCTTAATTCGGCATTGAATGCCCTGGGAGAGATGCCCAGGGAGCTGTCTTTTTTTACATCCAGCGCGGTTTTTCCCTTTATCTCCTCCAGTCTGACGGTAACGATCGGCACTTCCTGGATTACAGGCAAACCATGTTTCTCCGTCAGATGCCGTATTTCATTTTTCTGGTTCCCCTGGATATCAAAGAGCACCATATTGGGTTGATTTCCGCTGGCAGAAAGTGATATCCGGCTTGTAAGTATCGTCCTTACCTGGATCAGCGTTCCGATAAATGCCGTACCCAGACCTATAGCGAGCACCAGGATAAGCGTTTGATTATTCGGCCTGAACAGATTTGCCAGACCCTGCCTCCATAAATAACTCATGGAATAAGGGAAAAACCTTTTTAATGCAAATATCATCAGAGCTGCTATTGCCGTCAGCACAGCAAAGGCAGTAAGCACAGATGCTGTAAATAACAGCGCCTGTTTCCAGTCGTGCAGCTGCATATAACTGAAAAGTACAATAAAGGCAAGAATGAGAGCGTACACCAGCCAGCGAAAGGGATCTGCCAGGGGCCTTGTGTCCTCGGGCGAGACGCGCAGCGTATTTAAAGGAGAAATATTGCGTATGGAGATAAGCGGCAACATTGCAAATAGTACAGATATCACCACGCCCAGAGTTATACCCTGCAGGATTGCAGTCCATGAAACAGCCGATGTAATTGCAACGGGAAGAATATCTTTAAGCACCATAGGAAGGAGCTGCTGGATTACTGTGCCCAGTATCGCACCTGCAACCGACCCGGCAAAACCTATTCCTGCTATCTGAATAAGATAAATAAGAAAAGCCTGCCATCCTTTCAGCCCCAGGCATCTCAGTATGGCAATAGACCCGATCTTCTCTCTCATATAGATATGGATAGAACTCGCTACTCCGATACATCCGAGTAAAAGGGCAACAAAACCGACCAGCGATAAAAAACGTGTAAGATCTCTAAAAGACCTGCCTGTATCTTCCTTCTGCGATTCAACCGTGTCATGATCCAGCCCCTCCTTTTCGAGCTGGGGCATTATTTTCTTTACAATTGTTGAAACGGCCGCAGGATCCCTGAATTTATAATAGAACCTGTAATTTACACGGCTTCCTTTCTGCATGAGTCCGGTTTCTTCAAGATATCTGAAAGGGATATAAACAACCGGGGCTACCGAGGATGATATCCCCGTCTGGCCCGGAGCTTTCTCCAGCGTACCTTTTATAAGGAAGCTGAGATTCCCTATCCTTACTGAATCACCGTTCTTTGCGTTAAACTGAAGCATTAGGGTCTTATCCACCAATGCAAACTTTCCTGTTCTGAAATTCTTACCGGCATCAAGTGGAGATGTCTCAATTCGTCCGTACCAGGGATAATTGCCCTCAAGAGCCTTCACCTGTACCAGTCTGGTCCCTCCGGATTCCGGAAAAAGAATCATAGAGGCAAAGCTCTGTTCGCGGGCCCGCTCATCGCCGAGAGAATCAAGCAGTACCCCGGCCTTTGCGCTGACAGGCCGGTTATTGGAAATAGCAAGATCTGCCCCAAGCAGGCTTGCAGCCTGGTTATCAATATCTTGTTTCAGGTTATCTCCAAGAGAATATATGGCGACCAGCGCAGCGATGCCGAGTATAATAGACGAGATAAACAACAACAGGCGGGAGGGCCGGCGTCTGGCATCCCGCCAGGCCATTTTAAAAAGCCAGGCGATACTAAAAGACGAACCTTTACTCATAAAGCTTCCTGGATAAGTTCATCGCCGGTAACCACCCCGCCTTTTAATCTGATGATACGTTGTGTCCTCGAAGCAAGATCCATATCATGCGTTACCAAAACCAGTGTGGTGCCAGCCTCCCGGTTGAGGTCGAAAAGCAGTTTAACGATTTTTTCACTTGTTTCAGCATCAAGATTTCCGGTTGGCTCGTCGGCAAACAGTATACGGGGGGCGTTCGAAAAAGCTCTCGCCAGGGAAACCCTTTGCTGCTCTCCTCCCGAAAGTTGCGAAGGATAATGATGACCCCGGTTAGCCAGGCCCACTTTATCCAGCAGATCCAGAGCCCTTGCCTTGATATTCTTTTCTGCCCGCAGTTCAAGTGGAACCATAATATTTTCAAGGGCAGTAAGTGTAGGCAATAACTGGAAATTCTGAAAAATAAATCCAACAAACTGATTACGCACCTTTGCCCGTTCGTCTTCGTTCAGATGAGATAATGAAATATTGTTTAATTCAACGTCGCCCGCCGAACTCCTGTCGAGTCCGGCACATAAACCAAGCAGGGTGGTTTTGCCGCTACCAGATGGCCCCACGATAGCAATCGAAGAACCTGCAGCCACAGAAAAACTGATATTATCCAATACCTTAAGTTCGCGGCCCGCACTCTTGTATGACTTACTTAAATTCCTGATACTTAATATTTCTTCCACTATAGCTGCGATAATAAATTTCCTGTTTAGACACTATAATAATATTATTATTACATTTCCCGCCGTATTAATTAATAAACTAAAATAACCGCATACTGTTAACACAAAAGATCCGAATATGGCCCGACTTATAATATATATAGCCTTAATCCTGTTTATGAACAGCTGCACTAACGATAAACGCACAGGCAACACTGAAAGTGCCTTAAAAGAAAAAGATTTAAAACCTGCCGAAACAAAGAACATTCTTTTTTTTGGCAACAGTTTAACCGCCGGATACGGACTTGACGATCCCTCAGAGGCATTCCCCTCTCTTATACAACAAAAGATAGATTCTCTGAATCTTCCTTATAAAGTAATTAATGCCGGCTTAAGCGGAGAAACTACTGCCGGAGGGAAAAACCGCATCGACTGGCTCCTAAAACAACGGGTAGACATCTTTGTACTTGAACTGGGGGCCAATGACGGGCTCAGGGGGATTCCTGTAGCCGAAACCAGTAAGAACCTTCAGGCCATTATTGACAAAGTAAAGGCAAAACATCCTGAAGCCAGACAAGTGCTTTTGGGAATGGAGATACCGCCCAATATGGGAAATGCATATGTAACTCAGTTCAGAGCTATTTTCAGGCAAATTGCTGATGCCAATAAAATGGCATTTGTTCCCTTTCTTCTGGAAGGGGTAGCCGGCAATACTGAACTTAACCTCAAAGATGGCATTCATCCAACGGGAAAGGGTTATCGTATAGTCGCAGATAATGTCTGGCAGGTACTGGAAAAGGAGCTGTAAAAAACAGGTTACACGCTGGATTTACAGAAAGTTTTGTAAAACAAGCCATTAAACATACAGTTGTATCAGTATCTCCTAACTGATATAACATGAAAAACATAACATTCACCGTGCTTTTTATCGCAGCCCTGGGGACCGGTGCTGCTGCACAGACGAAAACAGATTCCGCTAAACTTAAAGCCGACCTGGACGCCATCCGGAGCGGCAAAAATGTAAAAACGAATACCACAAAGAGCATTATGAAAGCAGATAGTACACATTCTGCTGTGATCGATTCAGATGCTTTAAGAGCAAAACCAGAAAGCCCGGTGCTTCCACGGCCAAACAATCCGAATCCTTACTCTCCGAGGCCCAATACAGTTAACCCGAATGCACCTTCAACACCCCCTGCATCACCGAAGGTTCCGCCGGGTAGCAAAAAGGGACCGGGAAAGTAACATCAAATGTACTTTCTTAAACAGGGCTTTGTATACCTATGATTAACACTTTGTTTACCCATTCTTTACCTAAAGGGTAAGCAGAGGTAAAGAATGGGTAAACAAGGGGTAAAGAAAGTGTTAACTATGTATCTTGAAGAGGACAAAAAAAAAGGTCAGACATTACTGTCTGACCCTACATCTACCTATGAAAAACGTTGCTCTGGGTTTGCAACAATGACACAAGTATCGGTATAGGCCGGGCAAAAAAACGTGATCAGAATCCAGGAAAATCGTGACGGTGATCACTTATTATTTACCGCTATTAACACTAATCCAAAAACGATGTTTTCATGACTTTTTTAACTAAAAACATTGTAGAATTATGTCAAAAAATATTAATTTTCCTTTGACATTTATTTTATTTCAGAAATAAACACCTAAAGGCAGACCAGTAACACAAAGGCAGACCGGTCAAATATTAAAAATAAGCCTGGCTTAAAACGAATATAACAGACATTCTGACTGCACAGATAATGACTTCAAGCACATAATCAAATGTCCGTAAGCATTTGCAATCTCTCTGGTTCCCTATATTTTTGAAAACCAACCTCTATAAACCGTATTGAAGGGAGTAGTATGTATATTCAAACTGTATCCGAGAATTATCTTAATGCATCAAAACAGATATTTGACCAGCTGCATACAAAAAGTAACAGGGAAAATATAATACTGAACACCCGGTTTAAGGTATGCCGTTTTCCTTTTCATGCAGAAAACCTGTCGATGAAGTTTACGTTTACCGGCAGCGAGTTTTACGAATATGGAAAACGAAGAGTGGCTGTTTCTCCCTCCAATTTTCTTATTATCAACCAGGGCCAGGAACATGCAAGCTGGATAGAATCCAATGACTGGGTTAATTCATTTGCCATTTATTTCACCCCCTCTCTGGCAGCCGGAGTCTTCAGCGACCTCCTCATTTCAGACGAAAAACTGGTAGATGATCCTTTTGAATTAATTGACCATAAGGGCACTATTAATTTTTTCCAGAACCTTTTTCCCTTCTCAGAAGATTTTATTCGTGATGTAAGTTCATTCAAGGCCTATCTTGAAAGTACCGGCGGCCAGGAGCAGCTGATCGTAGATGACAGACTCCGCTCTTTATTATCCAGTTTCATTCTGGAACACCAGCGAGATATCCTGGAAAAAACGGAGAAAATTGAGGCTGTAAAACGAAGCACAAAAATTGAGATCCTAAGGCGCTTACATATTGCCAGAGATTTTATTGAGAGCTTTTACACCAGCGACATCAATCTTAAACAGATCTCAGAAACCTGCTTCCTTTCTGAAAATCTCCTGCTGAGATATTTCAGGAATGCTTTTGGTATAAGTCCGCACCAATATATAATCAACAGAAGGCTGGATATGGCGAAAGATTACCTGCAAAACAGCGACCGCTCTTTCAACGAAATAACGCTTCTGGCTGGATTTGAATGTCCAAGTTCATTCGGACGGCTTTTTAAGAACAGGTTCGGATACACACCTTTAACGGCAAGGCATTAACGCCGGTTGGATAACTGACTTAAAAAAAGCCGGTAAGCAGTTATTCAAATTAGCTGAATACCACTTACCGGCTTCTTTATATATTAAGTATTTTATTAATCGTAAAATTCACCGACTTCACTCTGCATACTTATACTGTCTATCCGCGTAAGGCAAACCGGGCATTCAAAAAAATCGCCTCCAACATTAAAGTTATCAGTTAACAATTGCACATAATCCAGGTCGCTCTGGCAGCAATTACATGTAAATACCGATTTTCTAACACTTACAATCTCTTCTTTTACGAAAGTCATAGCTCAATAATTATTATGTTGCAAAATTATTATTTAAAAAATGAAGCTATTTGATTAACCTCACTTTTTTTACTGATTTGAGCTATGAGATGTTACAAAGAATTTTTAAAAAATTTAAAGACAGCGCCTTCCGGCCGTTTATATCAGAAGTAGGAAATTCCCATTAATTGCTTTCCTGTATAAAAAAGAGGTTCAAAATCGTCTTCTGCCAGCTCACAATTTACAGACATGGAAAGAAAATTCACATCTCCGAACATATTGGCTATAGCAGCGTCAGCAGCATCTCTTCCACTTGCAATTTTAACCAGTCCGTTAAGCGGCGTCAGCTTTGTAGCGTCAAATATTATCCACTGCCCGCCGAGAAAAACTTCAAAACAAGCATGAAAATCTGCAGGCTTGAGTTTATACGAATAAGCAGTACAATAACGTGCCGGAATAGTAAGCGCACGGCAAAGAGCAATACCAAGGTGGGCAAAGTCCCTGCATACTCCGGCCTGTTCTGTTACTGTGTCGTAGGCAGAGGTCTGTGAATTTGTAGAACCACTAAGGTATTCCACATTTTTGTATATCCAGTTTGTAAGGGCAAGCACCTTTTCGAATGGATTCTCAATCTTCCCAAATTTATTATTAGCCAGCCTGTACAGTTTATCAGACTGGCAGTACCTGCTCGGGTTCAAAAACGGAAGTAAAGAGTTTTCCATCTTTGCAACCGGAACCTCAGGCATCTCCTCTGCGGGAACCAGTTTGAAGGCCGTATCAACAAGCGCATTATAACTTACCTTAAAATGAGTTGCAGCAGGTATTTCTATCCTCACATACCTTCCCTGCCCCTCTACAGGATTGAGTTCTTCCACCCTCATATAGGGCTCTATAGTAAAAGCTTCTTCCAGTATAACCTGACCAGCTGTTCTCAACGCATGAACATTCAATATCAAAGTGCTATCTGAAATAACATCATACTCAAGGCTGCTGCTTACATTGAACTTCATCTGTCTTCTATCTTTTACTACAGTTATTTTCTTTCATTTTATCAAACACCACATCCATCCATTCCTCCGGGATATTCAGCAAGGCCGTCTTAAGTTCATTTGCCCATTGAGCCGAGATTCGTTCCATATCATTTTTCTCGTACCTGTGCTCAACGATACAATAACTGTCTTTACGGTAAAGCATCACATCAATAGGAAATTCTACATCGTTAGCACTTGCCCGCGTCGAGTCGAATGACAGGAAGCCCGTTTTCAGCGCCAGCTCCATACTCGAATTATTATCCAGCGTACGCTGCAAAATAGGCTTCCCATGACCCGAATTTCCAATGATCACAAAAGGGGAGCCCTGGTCCAGCTCTACCCAGTTTCCTTCTGAATATAACAGGAATAATTTATGTTCTTCGTCATCTTTAAGCTGCCCTCCTATTATTGTATTGAGGTTAAATTTGAATCCCGACTTTTCCAGAGCTGCCTTATCTTCTTCTGCCACCCGCCTTACCTGTTCGCCAAATGCGTTCACGGCTTTATACAACTTATTGTATTCTGCTCCCTCGTCGATCATCTCCTTGAAATAAGTTATAGCTTTATCTCTTACAGATCGCAGACCGCTGGTCATTATAAATAATGAATAATTATCTTGCTGTTCTATGTAGATCTTCTTCTTCGAAGTAGTATCTGTTCCCGATGTGATACGGGTATCTGCGATTGCAACGAGCCCCTCTTTAACTTTAATTCCTAAACAATATGTCATAACTTAATATATATTACAAGTAGCCCACAGGCCTGCCCGATCAGCGGACTCACTCATCTATCAATTCCAATGCCTGAAAGCTGAAAGAACTCAGAAGAGCAGCCGGGACTGACCAGAATCGTCTGTACGAAACGCCTGGCTACGCAAATACGAATATATATTAAATTCTCAGTTTTACACTGTTTCTATGCCTGCCGGAAACATATTTAAACAATGCTATACCAGAGCATATTACAGAAAATGGCGGCAGATTATAAAGGGTTAAAAGGGGCCCTATTTCAAGATCATTTTAAAAACTCTAAACAGTCTTAGCTTTAAGTGGTTATCCTTTAAACATCTAAGAAAAACCATGGATAATTCATTAATCAACAAAGTATCAGATGCAATAGACAGCTCTGTACTTCAGCCCAACCCGCACGCCAATGTGGAAAAATCAGAACGCCTTATATCTGTTGGAGCAGGCGCATTTATAGCTTTAAAGGGACTAACCAACGTATTTTCACATCCCTTACTGGCACTGGCTGAAATCGGCATAGGCGGCTCCCTGTTATACAGAGGTATTACAGGATACTGCCCGATCAAGGAAAAATTAGAAGGAGACCGTGTTATTGTTACACCTGCGAGAGCAGTGTCGGTTGAAGTTTACTAATAAACAGGCTGAAATATTTAATCAAAAAAAGGCCGGGAAATTAACATTTCCCGGCCTTTTTTGATGGCACATCAGTTCAGAGCAGCAAGGCTTCTGCTCTCTTAAAGTTTATTGAAAAACCTGCTCATAAACAGCAACTGGTAAGCAATGGAGTTATTCCAGTATTTCCAGTTATGAGCACCGGCCCTTACTATATAATCGTGCGTAATTTTGTTATCCAGAAGTTTCTGGTGAAAGTTATTGTTTACATCAAAGAAAAAATCTTCTGTACCGCAATCAATAATCAGCGCAAGTGAACCGGGTTTAACCAGGTCTATCATGTTTATGGCAGTGTTCTTCTCCCAGACATCAGGCGATGCCGCATAAGTACCCAGCCTTTTCGCAATCTCCCAGTTTCGTGGAAAGGGCCTGAAATCAACACCTCCGCTCATGCTGCCCGCAGCGCCGAATACATCCTGGTGTCTGAAAGACAGGAACATTGCTCCATGTCCGCCCATACTCAGACCGGTAATCGCACGGCCGCTGCGGTCTTTAACCGATTTATATCTCTTGTCGATCCATTGTACAAGTTCAGAAGAAACATAGGTTTCATATCGCCATGCAGGGTCGGCCGGGCTGTCGAAATACCAGCTCCCGATATTCCCGTCAGGGCATACAATAATCATCCCCAATTGATCTGAAAGGCCTTTGAGAGATGGAACAGCATTGATCCAGGACGCATAGTTCCCACCATAGCCATGTAAAAGATAGACAACCGGGAACAGTCCCTGATGCGTTGTATAACTGTCGGGAGTAACCACTACAGCCTTAATACTCTTATTCATAGACGGGCTGAAGGTATCAACCGTATCTACCCGGGCTGCCTTTACTGAAGCACAAAGCAGGCAGGCTGCAATTAAAAACACATATCTGATACTGGATCTCATGAAGATAATTTTATGGCGTAAATATAAATCTGATCGCATAAAAATAATAACAAAAGGTAAGGCGGGACATTCTTTTTCAGTGAGCTCCATCATTTTTTTTCCGGACATATCCGGGTAAATTTAATTATTAAAAGTTGAGGGTATGAAAACAATAATAGTTGCGACCGATTATTCCAAAGGAGCTGAAAACGCATTAAAATATGCGGTTAATATTGCAAGATTCTGCAAGACAAATATAGTTCTGTTTAATTCCTACCAGTTAAGTACACATGCTGCAAATGGGCTTATCAGCCCTGCAGGTATAGATGAGCTTGTTTCAAAAAGCAAAAACCGGCTGAAGGAATATGCTGATAAACTATCTCTCCAGTACGGCATCAGCTTTGGAGCGTTCAGCAGTGACGGCCTTATAGAAGAAGAATTAAATGCTCTTGCATCAGACCTCGATGCCGCTATGATAGTAATGGGCATGAGAGGAAATTCCCTTGAATATAAACTTTTTGGTAATACAACTACAAGTGTAGTCCGTTCATCCGGCATACCGGTGATGGTAATACCCGAAGGACTGGCATTTAAACTCCCGGAAAAAATTCTCTTTGCATGCGATTACCACCAGGTTCCATGCGATGATACCCTGAATATGCTGAAAGACTTTACGGCCACATTTGATGCAGAAGTACAGGTATTCCACGTTGGGAAAACCCCGGATCTTGCTACCGTTGGCGGCTGCCCTGAATCTGCCGTTGTATCACGGCTCGAAAATTCTCTGATTCCGCTGAAACATTCTTACAGGGATGTTGAAGTAAACGACATAATTCTCGGCATCAGAGAAGGCATTCAGTCTTTTAAAGCAGATGTACTTGTTATGGCACCTCATAAATACGGTTTTTTTGAATCGATGTTCCATAAAAGCAAAACCAGAGAAATGGTAATAAAAGTAAGTCTTCCCTTACTGGCCCTTCCCTGCTGATACATAAAGTCCTGCAAGCCCCCCTTGCAGGACTTTTATTTCCCGCATCCTTCTTCATTTTTATTTCTGGCCTTTTAACTTATATTGTATTTTAATGCGCTGAAAACCCGAAGGTTTCGGAGTATATTGAAGCTACATTTACCGCATGTACGGAATAAAAAAACTGCTGCTGCTAACCACATTTCTTTCCTGCAGCCTGGCCGGCTACAGTCTTGAGATACTCTTTTCCAGGTATTCTGTCAACGACGGACTTTCATCCAATTTCGTTAACTGTACCTGGCAGGACGCCAGAGGCCTAATGTGGATAGGCACAGAAAACGGGCTGCAGCGTTATGACGGAAGCAAATTCATAGATTTCTACCGCAACTCCAATCCCAAAAAGTTACCCGCCGTACCTGTACACCAGATCATGGGAGACAGTAAGGTCAACATGTGGATTGTAATGGGCCGGAAAGTAGGAACATTTAACACCTTTAATTATACTTTCCGTGAAGCCCGGGTACTGTCGTCAAAGCCAATACCGGCCCGCGCAGGATACTACCTGAGAAGAGATTACAAAGGCAATATGCTGCTGACGATTTTCAAGTTCGGCATATTTGTCTACAATGAGAAGAAAAATGCCTTCGAGGAAAACAGGAATGAGATCTACGTCCCCGAGCAGATGGGAATCGTACATGCCTTTGAAGATCGTCAAACCGGCAATTACTGGCTGTCTACAGACGAAGGGCTGGCCCTCTTTAATTATAAAGAAAAGAAGCTCTATACTGCAAAAGACCGGCAATGGAACAAGCTGCTTTTAGCGCAGCCTGATCTGCTGAAAGGCGTAACTCATTTTCATATAGACAGCAAAAGGCGTTATTGGATCGTAAGCTGGGCAAGCGGCTTCCAGAAGAGCTATTGTTTTGACGAAAAAAAGGGGAAATTTACCTCAGACACGGCTGGGATAAATTCGGATAAAGGATATTTTGAGATCAGTAATTTCAAGGAATCCCGGGGTATACTCTGGGCTTACGGATTACATTTCCTCAAGATTTATGACCCGCAGGAGAAAGGATTTATTGAATTCTACAGCAGCAATCCTAATTTCGGCATCAGGTTTAACTGTATTAATCACATTTTTGAAGACAAAGAAAAGAATGTCTGGGTGGCTACAGACAATGGACTCTATGTTGCCAATGTAATTTTTAACCAGGCGCGGCACGGCCTGGTAACGAAAGTTCACCACGAAGACAATATTATATCCATTCTGCAAACGTCCGACTCGCATATTCTATTCGGAACATGGGGAAGGGGCATTGAATCTTTGAAAGTAACCGGAGATATTTACCAGAGCGACCCGGAATATCAAAAACTTATTTATTCAGTAAAACATAAACAGGGCGATCCCTTTGACATGGTATGGGATATGCTTGAACATCGCCGCACAAAATCGATATGGCTTGCCTGCCAGGAAGGAAAGCTGATCCATTATAACCCTCAAAGCAAACAATCGGAGTTTCTTTCTCCTCCGATATTTGAGGGGAGAACAGTCAGGCAGGCAGAAGAAGACCTGCAGGGCAATTTATGGTTCGGCACCCAGGCAGGTAAGATCATTAAAATGTCTTATCCCCCTTCTGGCAATAAATGGACCTTCTCCGTCATACACGATCTCGGAATAAGAATTGCCAAACTATATGTAGACAAAAAAGGACTGCTGTGGGTCGGCACCGAAGGCAAAGGCCTGTATGCGATAAACACAGCCGACAGCAGGATAGTCATGCGTTTTGCTGAAAATGCCAGAGAAGGATCGGGGCTGTCAAGCAACTGGATAAAAGACATAATACAATACAATGACAGCCTGTACTATGTGGCTTCAGTAAATCTCGACATTCTGGACATCAAAAATAAAAAGGTGCGTCAGCTAACCATTTATGACGGGCTCCCTTACACATCGGTGTCATCGCTCCAGCTCGACATAAGCGGCGACCTCTGGCTAAGCACCATCGGCGGAATATGCACTTTTAATATGAAACGGAATGTTTTCCGTGAATATGATCAGAAAGACGGCCTTATCTCTACAACGAGTTCAGACAACCTGCTGGCTACGAGCACAAGCAGAACTAATAACCGCCTGATTTTCGCGGGGGGCAGCTATTTTGTCGACTTCAATCCGGATCTGATAAAAGATCGTACAAGGCCGGAGGACGTCACCATAACCGATTTTAAGCTCTTCAATAATAATTTACCGGTCGATTCTATATTAAAACTCGAAAAGCTCGAACTCAGAAATGACCAGAACTCCATCACGATCGAATTTGCATCCCTTAATTATACGCATAGCCATAAGTTAATTTATTATTATATGCTGGAAGGGGCAGATAAAACATGGATAAAAACCGACGGCCCCGTTGCCGCAAATTATTCATTCCTCCCTGCAGGCAATTACCGGTTTAAAGTGAGATCTGTTAACAGCGAGGGCATCGGAAGCAAAAATATTACCTCCCTTCCCATATATATAAAACCGGGCTTCTGGCAAACCAGGTGGTTCGTTCTCCTGGTATCTGTTTTTATTGCCGGCATAATATATTCTGCCTATCGCATACGGCTAAACCAGCTTTTAGAAGTTCAGAAAATACGGGAACGAGTGGCCAGAGACCTGCACGATGACATGGGATCAACATTGAGTACCATCAATATTTTAAGCGAAATGGCGAGGTTCAAAGTTAAAGATAATGTCAGGAGCGCAGAAGATTACCTGGTCAAGATCTCAGATAACAGCGTCAGAATGATGGAAGCTATGGATGATATAGTATGGAGTATAAAACCATCGAATGACAGTATTCAAAAAATAACTGCCCGAATGCGTGAATTCGCTGCCGGAATACTGGAGCCTAAGAATATCGACTATTCTTTTGTCCTCGATGAGAACATCAAAGATTTTACGCTCAATATGGAAGCCAGAAGAGATCTTTTTCTCATTTTCAAGGAATCTATAAATAATCTGGCAAAGTATTCCAAGGCACAGAATGCTTGTATCCATTTCTACCAGAAAGACAAAAAACTGATTCTCAAGATTGAAGACGACGGCCAGGGCTTCATAATTAAGGACTCAGACAGCGGCAACGGGCTGAATAATATGAAGAAAAGGAGTGAAAAATTAAAGGGCACGCTGCGAATCAAATCTGAACTCAACATGGGAACGACGATATGCCTGGAATTACCTTTAACATAAATATGTGATTGCTCCTGTCAAAAGGATTATATATTTTGCAATAAGCATATATAATGATCAACATCCTAATTTTCGAAGATAACCCGCAGCTAAGAGAAGGCCTTTGCATGCTCTTAAACGGGTCTGAAGGATTCAGTGTAGTGGGAGCATTTGTGAACCCTTCAAATATTATTGCGCAGACCGGCGAACTGAAACCCGACATTATTCTGATGGACATCGACATGCCGGAGGTGTCTGGCCTGGAGGGGTTAAGGATGATCAGGCAGGTCAACGAGGATGTAAAAGTACTCATGCTTACCGTATTTGATGACAATCAGAATGTGTTCGAAGCCCTTAAAAGCGGTGCAAACGGCTATGTTTTGAAAAAAACTCCACCGGTGAAGCTGCTCGAGTATATTCAGGAAGCAAATTCGGGCGGGGCACCCATGAGCTCTTCAATTGCCTCACAGGTATTGCGCATGTTTTCAACATTCCACCTGCCCTCAGACCAGGAAGAGAACTACAATCTCTCCGAACGCGAAAACCAGGTACTTCAGCTGCTGGTGAACGGGTATAGTTATAAAATGATCGCATCAGAAATGTTCATTGCCATTGACACAGTACGTTCGCATATCAAGAAAATTTACGAAAAACTGCATGTAAATTCCAAAAGCGAAGCCGTAGCAAAGGCTTTTAAAGGAAAACTGTTCAGATAATTCAGCCGGAAACATAGCGGAATGGCCAAAAGACTGGCCGTAGTACACTTAAGATAGTCGTAGCAAAGCTACAACTATCTTAGTTTTTCATTGGTAATGTAAGGTCTGGCAGTAACACAGGCAGATGCAGGCATTTTAATATACTTCACACAGCTCTCTTCTGGAATTGTCTTCTAAAACCTTCAGTTTGTTCTTCAGAATCGTTCTGGCCCTGCTCAACTGAGTTCTTGACAATACTTCAGTTATTCCAAGTTCTTCGGCAATTTCCTTATGAGAATACCCTTCGATGGAATACATATTGAATATAATGCGGTAGGTTCCAGGTAAACGGGATATAAGCGCGATAAGCTCTTTGGCTTCAAAGCCATCCTGGTACACGGCCGTCGAATAAGAATTGGCACTATCAGTAATGTCAATCGAACTGCTGAGATATTTATTCTTCCTGTAGCTCTCAATTGCTGTGTTGACCATTATTCTTCTAACCCAGCCCTCAAAAGAACCCGCGTTATTAAATACATGTATTTTTGTGAACACTTTGATAAATCCGGCCTGCAGCATATCTTCGGCTTCCCCCCTGTCTTTGGCGTACCGGAGACATACCGGGAACATTTTCGAAGCGAACTTATGATAGAGCATTTCCTGGCATTTCCGGTTCTCTTTTTTGCACCCCTCTATTAAAAAATCAATATCAACGTTTTTCATATCTGTAGATTGTTGATACAAATGTATTGACACCATGGTTGCACATCAATCACATATTTGTGGGGTTTTGACAACATTCAAAATAAACGTGCACAAAAACGCATAAATCACCCTGACATGAATGCGCTGATCAGGAAAAACACGGAAGATCTGGCAAAAAAGCGCACCATAATAAGCTTAGGAGGGTTTGGATGTAAGATTTTACACCGTAAAAATCTTGAATTAGATCCCGTTGTTTTTTTTGAAGGAGCACAAAAATCTGAGGTTTACAAAGACATGTGCAAATACAAGCACATAATGCTGGCATTTCCGCTAACACATAACATAAATATGTGAGCAGTTATAAACCGTATGCGTACAGCGAATCTCTTTATTTATTAATTACTGCAGATTCGCAGATATAGGTAGGCACAATGCCCGAAGCGCTGATTCTCATCCCGGCTTCTCCGGGGAGAGTATTTCCAGACAAAACCAGAACAGTATCAAATCCAAATTTATTGCCGCCCAATATGTCGGTATCCAATGTATCTCCGACCATCAATATATCCTTTTTGGAAACAGGCAGTTTTTCCCGGATAAGATCGTAGGCGAACATAAACATTTGCGAATCAGGCTTCCCGAAACGGATAAATTTGCGGCCCACAATATTCTCGACCATACTTGCCACGCCGCCTATAGCGATAGACACTTCCTGTTTGGTTAAGGGGTAAGAATAGTCAGTATTAGCAACAATAGCCGGAATTGGTCTGTTTCTGAGAATATTAACCGTTTTATTAAGATCTGTAAACCAGTTAAACCCTTCGTCATCAAGAAAAACAAGAGCATTGACCTGATCGATGTTATTGTCGTTAACATCTCTCACAGGCATAGTATGTAAACCAAAACTTTCGATATAATGTGCAGAATTAGGAGTTCCCAGATATGCCACGATACCATCATGAACTTTGAGGTCCAGATATTCTTTTGCCAGCATGCCGGAAGAAACTATACAATCTTGTGTAACAGCCTCCAGGCCTCTGAGCAGGTAAGGCTCGGCAAGTTGCTGCGGGCTTCTGGAGGCATCGTTAGTTACAATATAAAAAGACTTTTTTTCGGCCTCCATATAAGCGAACGTTTTCTCGATTCCGGGAACCAGGCCCTGATAATTTTTCAAAACACCAAAAGCATCGAAGAAGATTACTTTATAACGATCTATTACTGACTTAAAATCAGAAAGTTCCAGCATTAAATTCTATTTTCTTTGTTATAAATTATTATTTAAGGCCTAGCTCGGCAATGATTTTTTTTGCATCGAAATCCCTGTCTACAGACGGCAGGTAAATTTCAAAAGCTTCTGCCTGTAATTTTCTTGCATATTGCTCACTGAAGAAATACGTACCGTCTTTCATTACGTAATTTAATATAAAAAAGCGATAAACCTCTTTAAGGAACCTGATCTCATTAGAGGTTAAAGGATATACACTATGATATTCTTTAAGAAATACCATAAACCGGTCTTCCATCAGAGGGTTGATGAGGTAACTGAATACTGTACGATCTCCGACATCAGATACTACGCGGCTGAAGAAGTAAAAATCCATCATCCTGGTACTCATTCTGAACCAGTCATAATCCCACCTGGAGTATAACTTCAGGCTTGAAGTGGTCGAAAAGTTGCCGATATTCCAGTCGATAAAAACAGGGATAGACTCAAAAGCCGGCGCTTTGAACTTTATGCGGTTCAAAAGAAAGGTCTCACAATGATGTTTAATTATTTCCTTTTGCTCAGCATCAAAATGCGTCTGATTTCTCCGGTTCAGCTGCTTTAACAATACGTTGATATCCGTGCTTAAGTTCTTCGATGATTTCGGCAATACGTTTTTCACCCTTGAACATGCCTTATGAAATTTCGCAAACTGCTGTGCCAGTTTCCTGATATGGGTATCATCAAGCCGCCGGGGCAGGCGCTGCTGCACTCTTGCCGGATTGTAAAAAACCACCCATACATCAGTCTTCACCTTATTATACCTATAAGTAAATACCCTGTTATTCTTTAATAAAGATTTAGCGAGAAGATTCTCAAAAGGATAAAGCAGGTTATTGGCAAGCGAGTGAATAATCCGGTGATCTTCTTTAAAGTGCTCGTACTTTCCGAAATAAGAAAGTTTGGCTATAACAATATCGTCGTCATCAAATATCACCCTGAACACGTGATTAGTCGACACCATTGCACTGATATCCTGTATCTTACGAATAACTTTCGAGGAATCGTATTCCTTCCATGCTTTTTTAATGATAATGGAATAATCCATGATCCTGATATTTAATTTGCTTATATAATTTCAAAATAACGCTTAAGCTCCCAGTCTGTTACCTGCTTGGAGAATTGCTTCCATTCCCAGAGCCTGGTAGCGGTAAAATGATCTGTAAAATCATCACCAAACAGCTCTCTGGCAATCTCAGAACTTTTCATTGCAACAGAAGCATCAAAAAGATTGGTATGCAGCCTGCCTCTTGCAGCATCAGCATACGCATTGCCTGAGGTCGGCGGTGTTTTTAACTGCAGCTTATTCCTAATCCCGTAAATTCCGGATGCCAGCGCCGCAGCGATGGCGAGGTAAGGATTGCTGTCTGCGCCGGGGATGCGGGTTTCCAGGCGAACATTGGTGACAGACGAATTAATTACTCTAAGCGCCGTGGTCCTGTTCTCAATACCCCATGACAGGGTCGTAGGCGCCCATGCTCCTTCTACAAGACGCTTATAACTATTAACTGTAGGCGCGTACATCGGCATTATATGAGGCAGGCAATAGAGCTGCCCGGCCAGGTAGTGTTTAAGTGTCTCACTCATCCTGTCGGGATCTTCCGCATTGTAAAAAAGATTTTCTGTTTGCTGCCTGTTCCATAGACTCTGATGAATATGGCCGCTGCAGCCCGGCAATGCAGCATTCCATTTAGCCATAAAGGAAGCAAGAATATTATAGTGATAGCCAATTTCTTTAACTGCCGTTTTAAGCAAAACAGCTTTATCAGCTGCCCTGAGAGCATGATCATGGATTATTGCAGCCTCATATACACCCGGCCCGGTTTCCGTATGAAGCCCCTCGAGTTCCACATCGAAATCTTTAAGCTGGTTAAACAGGGCGTAGTTAAAATCGCTGTACAGGGATGGACGCAGAACTGAATAACCAAACATTCCCGGAGTCAGTGGCTGGAGCCCTGCAAAACCCTTTTCTTGCAAGGAATCCGGACTTTCCCTGAAATTGAACCACTCGAATTCCTGGGCAAACTCAGGGTGAAAGCCTAATGTTTCACATTCGTTTATAATACGTTTTAATAAACTCCGGGGGCAGGCAGCCAGGTCTTTTCCGTTCGCCCTGCTGAAATCTGCGAGAAAAAAAGGTGTCTTGTTCTGCCAGGGTATGGTACGAAATGTAGACAGATCAATACGGCATGGCTGATCCGGAAAGGCAGTGTGCCAGCCAGTTATTTTTGAATTATTATAAAGCTCGTCATTGCTGTCCCATCCAAACACTACATCACAGAACCCGTAACCATCTTCCAGTCCCTCATGGAATTTTTTTACATTAATGATCTTTCCTCGTAAAACACCGTCAATATCAGCGAAGGCAAACTTAACCTTATCTGTATTATTATCTTTTAGGTAGTCGATAACCTGCTGTTTTTCCATCCGGACAATAGGGTTTTTTGAGTGTTTATACAGCTAATATAGCTCATTTAAGCGGCAATGGTCTATAAGAAGATTTTTTTTACTATTTTGAAAACCTGATTAGCCGGTAAGGATTTGCCCATATATAAATGGAGTTACAAACAGACTATATGTTCGTTTACGGCACACTGTTAACCGCCGGAAATGAATTTTCAGATCTCCTGAAAGCAGGCAGCCGCTATTGCGGAGAAGGAAAGATCAGGGGCAGATTGTACGATATAGGGGAATATCCGGGAGCCGTTGACGACCAATCAAGCAGTGATTATATCTATGGCAGTATATATGAACTGGCAGATCCCGAAAAAACCATTCCTGTTCTTGATGATTACGAAGGTTTTGACCCGGCAGATCCCCGGACCTCTGAATTCATCCGGAATGCTGTCTTCATTGAATCGGGAGGTATTAAAGTACTTTGCTGGGTATATCTGTACAACTTCAGCACAGAGAAATATCCTCGCATTGAAGGCGGAAAATACCCTGCAAAAAAAAATCCTCCGGGTCAATAACCCGGAGGACTGTATTTTAAGCCGTAGTATTAAATAGCTGTCTTAACAGTTTTAATGATACGGGCAGCAACTTTATAAGGATCAGCAGCCGAGTTTGGACGACGATCTTCAAGATAACCGTTCCAGCCTCTTTCTACAGTAGCAAGAGGGATACGGATTGAAGCGCCGCGATCTGATACTCCATAGCTGAAATCATGAATAGAAGCAGTTTCATGTTTTCCTGTAAGACGCAGGTGGTTATCAGCACCGTACACATCTATATGTTCTTTAATAACAGGTCTGAAAGCCTCACAAATCTTGTCATAAACATCTTTGCTTCCTGCAGTTCTCAAAGTAGTATTAGAGAAGTTAGCGTGCATACCTGAACCGTTCCAGTCTAATTCACCAAGTGGTTTACAATGCCAGTTAATAGCAACTCCATATTTCTCACCTATTCTCTCAAGAAGATAACGGCCGATCCAGATCTGGTCACCAGCTTCTTTAGCACCTTTTGCAAAGATCTGGAATTCCCACTGACCGGCAGCAACCTCAGCATTTATACCTTCCACGTTTAATCCGGCTTCCAGACAGGCATCAAGATGCTCTTCTACAATTTCTCTTCCGTAAGCATTTTTTGCACCTACAGAACAGTAATAAGGACCTTGTGGCGCAGGATATCCTCCCACAGGAAATCCAAGAGGCTTATCAGTTTCAATATCCCAAAGGAAATATTCCTGCTCGAAACCGAACCAGAAGTCGTTATCATCATCTTCAATGGTTGCACGGCCGTTAGACTCATGCGGCGTACCATCAGAAGTAAGCACTTCGCACATAACCAGATAAGCATCTTTCCTCTGTGGATCTGCACAAATAAATACAGGCTTCAGAACGCAGTCTGAAGATCCTCCTGGTGCCTGCTCCGTGGAGGAACCATCGAAACTCCAGTTAGGACAATCTTCCAATTTCCCACTAAAGTCCTTTTCAATTTTGGTTTTGCTTCTCAGGCTTTGTGTTGGCTTGTAACCATCAAGCCAAATGTACTCAAGTTTTGTGGCCATAATTATATATTGCTCTATAAAAGAATAAAATTGCTATAAAAAAAATGAATCTCTGGGCTAATTTATACTATTTAATGAGTTTTTGTATAAAAAAAGATAAAAAAAATTCAGAACGTAAATAAACTGGCATTTTAGCATCCAAAAACACGTTTCATTACCAAAAAACAGATTTTAATATAATCTAAATCATAAAACCGAATCTTTGGAAAAAGCAGAATGCCGAAATACATCGCAGACAGACCTTACAAATTTAAACACAGTCGCTTATCTTGTTTTTAAGCAACTATTACATCCCGGAAGGAACAAGAGTTCAATAACTTTACATGAATTTCAAGCGCCGGATTTGAAGAGGATACTCTATCTGCACTATTGGAATTTTATGTTCCGCCTTTATTTTAATATCGGCGTTGAGAGAAACAAAATATTAATGTTAAAAAAGCGCCTGAAAACCCAGAACGCTTAATTTTTTAATCATTAATAAAAAGAACGGTCGAGTGGCATAAATGCCTTTGTAGAACCACAAATTAACGTATTTAATATCGAAAAAACACAATAAAGATCGAGAATTGTTTATAAGTAAGCCATATGTTAACAAAACAACCCAAAAAGGTTAAAAAAGGTTAAATTTTGGTTAAAAAAAGCAAAAACTGAACTCAAAACAAAAATAAATTCTTACTTCCGATACTTTTTTAATAAAACATCAACAATTATTTATTCCAGGAGCAAAGACTCTCTAAGAGCATACCACCAGATGTCTGGTGATCGTTTTACTCAAAATATGTCTTGAATGTCAGGAAATATGTCTTGAATGTCAGGAAAAAAGTGGTACCGGCACCTTCCCTGCTCTCAAACCCGATCTTACCACCCTGAGCCTCTGTAAACTCTTTACACAGCATGAGGCCCAGCCCTACCCCTTTTTCGTTATTCGTACCATAAGTAGACCTTATGCCTGGTGAAAATATAGTATCCTGAACATCGGAAGGAATACCGTTTCCATTATCTTTTATAACCAAACATATATAATTCCCTTCCTTGATTGAGGACAATTCGATCATACCGCCTGAAGGTGTAAATTTTATAGCATTGTTAATAAGGTTACGAACTACTAGTGTAAACATCTCCGGATCGGCTATGATGAAGTCGGCCGGGTTTAACCGGTCAACGAGCTGCACTCCCTTCGAGTCGGCAGCACTTTTCTGGATCCTGATCGTACTTGAGAGAGTTTCTGCTATGTTCAGTGAAATTAGTACAGCGGCAATCCCTGACATCTGATTCTGGCTCCAGGACAAAAGATTGGAAAGCATTTGTTCTGTATACCGTGTAGAAACGATAAGCTCGTTCCTCATAAGCCGTTGTTCTTCTTCCGTAAGATCTATTTCCGACAAGATCTCCAGGTAGTTTTTTATTGAGTTAAGCGGCGAACGCAGATCGTGTGCAAGAATAGAGAACAATTTATCTTTAGTATCATTCGCATTCTGAAGCTCAAGAGCTTTTTGTTCTGTGATCCGCCTCTCTTTATCCCTGCTGCCCTGAATAAAAACTGTAATAATGAAAACAAGGAAGACAATAACAACATACGAATATGCCCAGTCTATATGGCGGCTCAGACGGTCCGGGTAGCTAAAGGGTATCTTTTCAGGATAAAGGTAAGATAGTGTTAAAAGGGAAAAAACAATGGTCAGATTCAAAAGTATCCAGAACAGGTATTGCTTCTTTGAAACGATAGATATATTCAGAAAAAAAGTAAGGATAAAAATTAATATCGTCGGCCCATTAATCCCCGAATTAAAATAAAAATTGACCACAAAAAGAAAATTGCTGGCAAAACTGAAAACTACAATAGCCTGCGCCAGCTTGCCTTTGACCCGGCTCCAGTAAAAAATCGCAGTAAGTACAATGAATATAATTGCCATTAATATGGCTGATGCAAACATTCCGGTAATCAGGCAGAATGCGGTGCTGAATACCAGCATAACAAGACAGATACAGCACACAGTATGGAAAATCCTTTCTTCTACTGTCACTCCGGCCCTGCCACCCGTTAATTGTTCATAAAGAAATCTGATATTTCTGCTTTTGTTATTCAACTTCTCCTTTGTCTAATTACTTAAGACCTTCCACGCCTCCACCAGTAAAGATCTGTCAGGGACCACATACTGATAAATCAGCATGTTTACTCATTTCCTCCGAAAGAGTTTCGTCAAATCGCCATCATCACGCAGGCGGGACAAATACCAATTCCGGGTACTCCATGCAAAACAGGAACCATCTTTTTTTATGGGGTGTGATATCCGGAGAATCTGTGAAATAAAGGCTGCCTCCGTCCCGGCTGCAAAAACTTCAGAGTACTTGCAACGGGTTGACACGAAAAGAACGGATTGAAATACAGCTTAAAAAACAGAGGGCTAAGTTTAGCAGGCAGGTTCATAACTTATTTGTCAGGTTTAATGATTTAAAGCTTCAAAGATAGCGATTGTATCTTTTGCGTTAAACTATCGGCCCGACTTAAGCGGTCAGAATACTGAAATAGTACTAATAGGTCAATGCCACAGCTTTGTGCAGCATCCGGTCCAATTCTTGTACAGATTGTTCCAGCAGATGGATATACTCTTCGCAATCCTTATAGTCATTCATTTTAAAAAGAGTAATAAGACCCAGAATAGAGGCAACAGGCGAGCGGAATTCATGAGAATGGATCTGGGCTATTTTGCTGAGGGCTTTGTTCTGTTCAAGGATTTTCAACTCCTGTTGTTTCCGCTTGCTGATATTCATCCCGTTATAAGAGACGCCGATCACATTTCCGTCATGATCATAAACCGTATCGTATGAAAGCTGCCACCATATCTCGCCGACACCTTCGTATTCCATCCGGCGCTCCAGATTAAAGGATTCGCCCGCTAACGAAGCCGTGAACATGCGGCTAAATTCATCAACGTAATTCTTATTTATAAAATCGGTAGCCTTCCGGCCAGTTTCAATATCAAGATTATACATCAGCTTGATAAATAGCGAAAGAGCCCTGTTAAAAGCCAGCACTTCCATGTCCTTACCCATAAGCAAATAACAGGAATGAGCGCTTTCAAGAATGGTACGCAGCTTGACTTCCGAATTTTTCACATTAACATACTGCTCTTTAAGTGCTTCCTGGCTCATTCTGAACTCAAGCACATTTGCGACCTGCCTGGAGAGTATTTCCAGCATCAGCTTTTGCTTATTTGTAAGATTGCCCGGCTTACTGTCAATTACACATAAGCTTCCCAGGGTTTGGCCGTTCTGTGTACATAAGGGTGCACCTGCATAAAACCGTATATTGGGCTCGTTAACTACAAAAATATTACCAGCAAACTTCGGATCAAGCAGCGAATCAGGAACTATAATAAACTTCTCCTGCTCTATAACATGATTACAAAAAGAATCTCTGCGGCAGATTCTCTGAGCATTAAACCCCACCTGAAACAATACATACTGTGTATCCTCGCCCATCAGTGTAATAAGTGCTGTAGGAGTACCGCATATTTCGGCAGCAAGCCACACTATATCCTGTAGTTCTTTCTGTTTGTCTATATTAAGCTGAAGGAGCCAGTGCACCGTTTCAAGCCTGTTCAATTCTTTATGCTGCATATATAAAGATAAGTTCTAAGGCGGGTCAAGCCGTTTACGAAAGAAAGTTGTAAAAGTTATAGAAGAATTTAACTATTATACGTTCTTAATAATTTCATAACTCCGGCTTAGTCCAAAACAACAGGAAAGAACAAGTTTTACCCGCATGAGTCTAATAAAAGATATCTATTCTACCGCATTTTACGAACGTTTTGCAAACACGCTGAAGCATATTATCCCGGCTTTTAGCGAGCAACAATTTATAAAGAGCATTTTTGATGAAAGATTCAGAAGCAGGGAATGGAAAGACAGGATGAAACATACCACCGCTGTTTTACACCAGTTTCTTCCCGCCGATTTCCCGGCTGCAGTCGCTCTGATTATGAAAATTATAGACAGGCTCAGAGCAGAACACCAGGGTGAAGACAACCTGGCTTATATATTCTTCGCCGATTATATAGAGACGTATGGACTCGATGACTTTGAACACTCGGTCAGCGCATTTGAGTTTATTACCCAATTTATAAGCTGTGAGTTTGCAGTAAGACCCTTTATTCTTAAATATGAAGATAAAATGATCCGGCAGATGTTCTCCTGGTCTAATCACGAAAGCCATAAGGTAAGACGGCTTGCAACAGAGGGCTGCAGGCCACGGCTTCCCTGGGCTATGGCCATACCATCACTAAAAAAGGACCCATCGCCCATTTTGCCGATTCTCGAGAATCTTAAAAACGATCCTTCCGAATCGGTTAGAAGAAGTGTAGCCAATAATCTTAATGATATAGCAAAAGATCATCCCGGAATAGTTTGTGCTATCGCACTGAAATGGAAGAACACAAGCAGGGAAACAGATGCCGTTATTAAACACGGCTGCCGTACGTTGTTAAAACAGGGGCACAAAGAGATCCTTGAACACTACGGACTCGGCAGTCAGGATATAGTGCTTTCTGATTTCAGAATCCTGACACCTCAGGTTAACACCGGCGACAGTCTGGATTTTGGTTTTGCCATAACCAATCGGAATAAAACAACTAAGATGGTACGGCTGGAGTACGGTTTGTATTATAAAAAAGCAAACGGCTCATTAGCTAAAAAGGTATTCAAAATAAGTGAAAAGGAATATCAACCGGGCGAAATTGTGAACATCCGCAGAAAACAATCTTTCAGGCTGATCACCACCAGGAAGTTTTATCCGGGAGAGCACCAGTTATCAATCATTATAAACGGCGACGAACAGGAGAAAAAAGAATTTATATTAGCAGAAAGTTAGTTTGGAATCTCCGGATACCTGAAGTATTCTCCGTTAAAATTATATTATGACAAGATTCCTGCTTACCATATTAATAATGTTATTCTTTTTTGCCGTATCAAACGGACAAACACCTGCGGGCAGGCGATCCAAAAAAGACAGCCCCTTCGTTTTGGGAACAGTGGAACAGATCCGTTCGGCCAGACTGAATGAAACCCGAACATTAAACATCTATCTGCCTGAAACTTACAGCAGAGACTCAGCACTACTTTATCCGGTAATTTACCTGCTCGATGGCTCAGCCAACGAAGATTTTATACATATTACGGGCCTGGTTCAGTTCCTTACGATGATCGGAGCCATGCCTCCTTCAATAATAGTGGGAATTGCCAATACAGATAGAAAAAGAGACTTTACCTTCCCTACTACAGACAAGGAAGATGCTGCAGATTTCCCTACTTCAGGCGGCTCATCAAAGTTTATTGCATTTATCGAGCATGAACTGCAGCCTTTCATCAGCCGGAAATATAAAACGAATAATAACAGAACTATTATCGGACAATCTCTGGGCGGACTACTGGCTACAGAAATAATGCTAAAGAAACCCTTGCTGTTCAACAATTATATCCTGGTAAGTCCCAGCCTGTGGTGGGACCGGGAGTCGCTTCTTAAAAAGTAAGCTCAGCTCCTGGCAGGTCTTCCTCAAGAAAAGCTGCAGGTATATATTTCAGTCGGCATCGAAGGCTCACAGATGGAAGAAGATGCAAGGGTCCTGGCAGAAACACTTAAGAACTCAGAAAAACCTAACTTAAAGGTGTTTTATTCGCATCTGACACGCGAAAACCACCTTACCATATTGCATAATAGTGTGTATGAAGCGCTTAAAAAAATTAACCTGAAAGACTAAACTATACGGGTCAAGCTTAAAATAAAAAAGCGCCTGCACAGCAGAACGCTTTTTTTTAATCATTAATTTAAAAAGAACGGTTAACGCAGCAAAATTACTTCTATCTTATATTCTGGCATTGTACTTTAGTGTAAAGTATAACATCATAATAATAGATACGATTTTGCCTCATTATACTAATGACTTCAAAAAGCAGACAAGAGACCGGATATTTTGAAAAAAACAAGCTTCCCAATACTTCCTTGTATAATTATAAACGCATTAACCGGTATATAACGTAATTAAACGCAATCAACATTCTTCATCCTGTACAGTTTATCTGCGATCTCAGCGAGATCTTCGTCTGTAAACAGGACAGAATTAAGATACGTCTCAAATGATGCATCTAAAAACGCGTTATTCATTTTTTCAAAACCTGAATGATTGACGGGAACAGCTTGCATGTCGGCACTTAATTTTTCCATAACATTGACTGATTTAGTTTGAGAGGATAATATAAATTATGTATATATCCTTATACATAATTTATCCAATAAAGTTCATGTTTTATTACATGTCAGTCAATCCGTTTAAAAACGGTTTTTGGACTGCTTAAGATCTAGGCAGCACCTATAAAATGTGAACAACAATGATTCTCGATATTTCTGACTATGAAATCGGGCGTCAGAGGCTTCGAATAGAAACCTTTAACAAAGGAGTAACCCTCAGCCCTGGAAATATCCCGTTGATCAACAGATGAAGAAATCACAAAAATATTAATGGCTTTTTTTAATCGCGGCACGAGCTCCTCATAAAACTTCAGGAACTTCCATCCATCGATTGCCGGCATATTCAGATCCAGCAGGATTACATCTGGTAGCTCAACGGGGTCGTTTACATGCTCGGCAAGCTCATCAAGCGCCTTACCGGCATTAATGAAACTTTCATATTTTGTACCCTCGCTATATTTTTTCATCAGGATGCTCGCAATACTATGCTGTATAGGATCATCATCAATTATAAATACATGACACATAATCAATAGGTTAGTTGTAACTAGTCACCAAATCAGTGCCAATATTTTAATATTCCTGAAAACGGTCTTAAGGGGTTATTTTTACTGCCAGTAAGTATAAATAACGATTCCAGGGCAAAATACGCCCTAACACACTCATTTACAGTATAAAAAAACATACAACAGAGCAGAGACACTGGACTTAATTCTACTCATTATCACATAATTAGACAACACCGCGTAATAAAATTCATTTCCCTGCCATAGCTATCGGAAAGCGGGCATAATATAACATTGTTGACTTTTTCCACTATATGATGAATTACACGGCATTCTGCAGTTGATTACCGGCTAGTTTCCTCCCTTAAAGCGTCTATTTTCCAGCAAATCCTGTAAATTTTCCGGCAACGCCGAAAACAGGTTGTAACCAGTAGCTTTCTCAATATCTCTTACAGTACATATATAATCCATCCAATTGGCTGATACGATATTACTATTGGGAGTGGAAACAGCGATCACCCGGGTATTTTCACTAATACGCAAAAGGTCGTTATTCCCATCCGGGATGATAAGCACAACTTTCCAGATGTGTGAGGGCACCACGATACGGCCGCTGTCGATGCTTTCCCTGTAACCATACTTTCCCGTACCTCCCTTTCCATAACTTCCCATTATAACGTATGCTTCATTGCCTTTATTCACCTGGTTTCTGCAATAGGTTTCCAGGTGTTCCCATACATTCTGATTATTCTGAGGGGCCTGGGGTATGATATTATACATAATAAAGGTAGATGAATTGGCGGCTTTACTGGAGGTGCGGTCGGCGCTCGGGCAATTATGCCCCTTGTCAAAACCAGAGGACCGGTAAGATCTCTCATCGACCCTGTACCATCCCTCAGGTAATATTTCTGCAGGTCTGAAGTCATTCTGCCTTCCCGCATTTCCAATAGTGGTTCTGCTGATGTGCCAGCTCGCCCAGTTTGCACAGGCTCTGCTCCTGCTGTAACTCACTGTGTAATAAGGATTCTTTATAAGATAGTTGTCAGGAGAGTTAAGGCTTCTGAATGCCCGGCTGGGGTTTCCCAGCAATGTATCGCTATCATCTGCTTCCGCCCGTCCCGCTTTAAAAATCTGTTTGTCCGCCTTTACAGCCTGGGAGGAGTTATCCGGTTTCCGGCCTGCATGAAGCTCCCTGCCTCCGTATGCTTTAAAGTGACGTATAGTAATTCGCCCTTTGCCTCCGCTTACCTTTCTTATCTCAAAACGCACTCCCGCGGGCGTACCGGCATGGTACCTGTGAACAACACCATCGCCAAGTTTCTCTTTTGCTTTCTCCGGAACGTTTCTGAAGCTTTTGCCACCATTCTCCGAAACCGATAGTTCAACTTCAGAAGTTTTATCACCTCCGAATGTTTCTGTCAGGATCTCAATCGTACTCACCTTCACATCAGTATCAAACTGCATGGTAAGCCTGCCCTCATTCCTGATTCTGGCAGCCAGACCACCCTCTTTTCTGCCGGAAGCTATTTCTCCGATCAAGGCATCATCGAACAGCCAGGATCCGGTTGCAAGACCGACAGAGCCCGCTGCGTAGGATTTTTTCCGTCCTTGCGAAAAGTTTTCGGAAAACAACAATTGAGTGTCCCCGGATACAACAGCCGGCCGGCCGGAATCTCCGGCCACGCTGTTTTCTTTGATATTCCGGCCGGCGTCTTTATTATCCCGTTCATACAAGCAGGAAGCAAAAAACAGGACCGGGAATGTTAGTAGTATAATTTTTAAATGGAACTTCACAACAGGTATGCTCAGATTGAAACTAAAATACTGCCGCTGTCTGATACATCCAGTTTATGCAGGGTACCGCACCGGAGCGCAAAGTTATTTTTCTGATGCCCCACAGGGAAATCAAAACAGACGGGATAATTATATTCCTGTATTTTCTCCCGGACAATTTCGTATATCGTTTTACCAAACTCTTCGCCGGGATCATCTGGTTTCACTTTAAATCCGCCTACAATAAGGCCTCTCAATTCTGAGAGTTTGCCACTACGTTTCAGATTCCAGAACATCCTGTCAAGGCTATACAGATATTCGCCGGTATCTTCCACAAACAATATCCTATCCTGTGTTACCAGGTCCGAATTGCTTCCCGCCAGTGTCTCGATAGTTCTGAGATTACCTCCAACCAGAATTCCCTCAGCACTCCCCCGCCGGTTAAAAGCAGAATGCGGCGCTTCATACCGCATTGAATTACCCATCAGCGCCTGCTTTATGGAAAGAATGGTTTCCACCTGAACAGGATCGGCCTCGCTCCAGACTTTAGGAAAACTGTTACACATCTTGGAATGAACAGAAGCAATCCGGTAGTTATGTTCAAGATGGCAATGTAATACGGTTATATCGCTGAACCCGATGATCCACTTCGGGTTCATTCTGAATTTCCGAAAATCGAGCTTATCAATTATCCTTACAGCGCCATAACCGCCACGAGCGCACATAATAGCTTTAATATCGGGGTTATCGAGCATCTCCTGCATATCAGCCAGCCTCTCTTCATCGGTGCCGCCCTGAGTAAAACTTCTCCTGCCTACGGTTCTGCCTTCAATTACATTAAACCCCCAGCTTTCAATAAGCTGTTTCGCAGGAAGAACCTCTTCCTCACTTATATTTCCTGCCGGACAGGTAATACCTATGCTATCTCCCGGCCTGAGAAAAGGCGGAACAATTCTCCTTTCAGGCTTTTTTCCGATAAGACCGGATGCCTGAATTTTAAAAGAAGACAGCATTAAGCCGGCTGGTATTACTGCGGAAAGAAAGCGTTTACGGTTCATCAACAAAAATTGCCTTAATATCAGGGCAAGATAAGTAATCCATTATTTTTTTATAGATTTTTAAACAGCTGATCAGCGATGATCTGTATAATACCCGGGGCGCGCTTCTTTATTTAATATATTGATCTCTTCAATGCCGGGTGCAGGAACGGTCAAAGCATTTACAGCATCTTCAAGCTGTTCTATTGTATGCATTCCTACCACCGCCGAAGTAACAACAGGTGAATGTAAAACAAATTGAATTGCAGTTTGCGTATTGCTTCTTTCCTTTCCGGAAACACTTTTCAAAACCTCTGCAATATGCTTCACTTCCTTTTCGTCCTTGCCCAGGTAAGGCTTAGCAGGCTTATTAACCAGCAGTCCCTGCGCCACGCTGCCTCTGGCAAGCAGTCCTATCCGATGTTTCTCCAGCAATTCGAAACAACTTTCTTCCGCTCTCCTGTCGAGTAAGCTATATTGCATCATCACACTTACTATGTCAGAGCTCTCAGCATACCTCCTTATTACATCAGGACGAATAGAAGAGATTCCATAATTCCTTATTTTACCCTGGCTTTTTAGTGTTTCAAATGCCTCTATAGTGTCGTCGATCGGGTCGTCAATAGTTCCGCCGTGCAGCTGGTAAAGATCGATATAGTCGATTTTCAATCGCCTGAGGCTTTTCTCCACTGCTTCCAGAATGTATTCCTTGTTCGGATTCCAATCCCAGCCGCTTCCATCTTTACGCATCTGATTGCCGACTTTAGTAGCAATCACTACTTTATCCCGGCGCCCGGCGAAGACTTCTCCTAACAGCGCTTCATTGGCCCCATCGTCGTACAGATCTGCTGTATCGTAATAATTAATTCCAAGTTCGATGGCCCTGTCTATAACAGAACGAACTTTAGCTATCCCGCCCTTAAGAGACATACATCCAAATCCGATCCTGCTTATCCGCAGATCCGATTTACCCAAATTAGTATACTTCATCTACTTCAAACTATTTTGCTTATTTTATGGTTTTTAATTTCCTAACGCAAATCTGATGACTGTACCCAACAAAACTGAGGCCTGGCAAAGAGGGCCGGTCCCGGGAGTCCCTCCGCTGTTACAGCCAGTTGCACATGCCCTGCTTCAGGCTAGGGAAGAGGTTAACGGCATTATGACCGGCTTTCCTGAAGAGCTGTTATGGGCCAGCCCGGCAGAACTGGCATCATGCGGTTTCCACCTCCAGCATTTAAGCGGTGTGCTAGACAGGGTATTTACTTACGCAAGAAATAAATCCTTAACAGATGAGCAATTTCGCTGGCTCCGCAACGAAGGTAAAGATAATGGCGATGAAGATACGCTGGCGGCTCTTATTAAGCGTTTTGATATACAGGTAGACATTGCATTAACTCAACTTAAAACAACCGACGAGAATACGCTTACAGACTTCAGGGGGATCGGACGTGCAGGACTGCCATCTACTGTCGGCGGACTACTTTTTCACGCCGCAGAACACAGCATGCGTCATATAGGACAACTGCTGGTAACAGCTAAAGTGCTTCGTAGCAGCTGAACCCTTTACAGCACAGAATTCATGGCCGATCCCACAAATAAACTGATCTATTCAAATTCCACAGGATCATCTCCCTGAATTAAAATTTCGACAATGCGGTTCAGCTCGTCATCGCAATCCTCTGTCGTTTTTATGCCTACCTCTACCAGTGCTCTTATATTCTCCTCTTCTGCATTGTCCATATCAGGAACAGCATTATAAAAGCTGGCCGGCTGCATCCTGGAATAATTGCTCAGGCTATCCGTAACGGAGAACATTTTCGTAAGATGATAATTTGTCGTCTCAGACGCACCTGCCATCATTATGTCAATTATCGGCCTGATCCAACCCACTGCTCCCCAGTTTTTGGCATCCTCATATTCATATTCTTTGTTGGCACTGCCGGTCCCCAGAGACAAAATGAACATATCTTTCGCGCTGGGATCTCCTTTGGCATTCCGCACTTCCGAATAGGCACATAAAGCCGGATTATTGGCAAACACCCCGCCATCAATAAGCGGATAAGATACCCCGCTCATAGAATATACCTTGGATGTTTCAAAGTAGGTGGGAGCAGCAGAAGTGGCTCGGCACACGTCTCTGACGTAAAAGTCGGCTCCGCTTTTCTTTTTTGCATCATGCTGGGTAAAAAAATGAGATTTCCTTTGTTTGATGTCGTACGCCGGAATTATACACGGCTTTAACAGCTGACTCAACTGCAGGTCTTTAAAATATTCTTTCAGTTGATTCTCCAGTGGTGCCGCCGGATATTTCTCGTCGAGGTTGCCGTTCCCGGTAGCGATATTCCTCCAGAAGGGGACGTCAAATATCTTATCCCCGTTTTTTACATACAGATCAACCGCCTCTTCTGCACTGAACCTTGCTTTCCGCGGATCCGTTTCTGATGGGCACAGGCAAATACAAGTCAGGATTCCTCCCGTGCTTGTTCCCGCAAAAAAGTCAAAATAGTCGGCAATGCGGCAGTCCGGTTTACCCGTCCTTACCTGAAGCTTTTTCTCCAATGCAATCAATACCTGGCCGGGTATAATTCCGCGGATACCTCCGCCGTCTATAGAAAGGATCTTTTTCATGGTTTATAGTGATTTACAGCTAGATGACCTGATGAGTAAACTTATGAAAAAGAAGGAAATTAAGCTAATGCAATCTGCAAATAAACCTTTTAATAAAAACCCGGTTTACAAAGAATGGACAAAGACATCAGAAACAGGATAACTTCCGAATTAATTACCCTGATAGAAAAGGGAAACGCACATGTATCCTTTGATGAGGCGGTTTCCGGGTTGCCCGCAGATTTGCGTACCGTTACTCCCCATGGGCTGCCATATAACATCTGGCAGCTTTTAGAACATATCCGTATAACACAATGGGATATTGTTGAGTTCTGCCTTTCGTCTCAGCATGAATCACCAAAATGGCCTGAAGGCTACTGGCCCGAAGAATACCCTGAAAAGGTAGACGACCTTACCTGGGAAGCTTCTGTAAACCAGATCAGGGAAGACAGGAGTCGCTTTTTTGACCTTTTAAAAGATCCTGAAAAGAACCTGCTGGAAGCTTTCGCATATGGAGACGGGCAGAATCTGGTTAGAGAAGCCCTGCTTATTGCCGACCATACATCCTATCATACCGGTGAGATACTTGTTTTAAGACGACTGCTCAACACCTGGAACTAAACACATCTGCAGAACTGATTAAGTGATCTTCATAACTTTTACCAGCTCCTCTATAAACAGAGACGCTGCTTTTTTCTGATAAACACCGCGCTGGGTAAGAATAAACGACTGGGTAGAGAGATTCCTTCCGGATATCGGAATCGCTGTGAGAGAGGCTCTGCCACGTAAAGCCTTTTCATCCAGAACTGTGGCATCATCTCCCATTTCGATCAATGAAAGCAACGAATTAACATCGTTAAGCTCTATCCTGACTGATGGTTTCATATTGATCCCGGCAAATAGCTCGTTAAGAAGATTCCTTGAACTGAAACCTTTTCCGGGCAGGATCAGATCCATGGCAGCCAGTTCTTTTAACGATATCTTTTTTAAACCGGCAAGCTCGTTTTTCTTCGACACCACCATCACCAGCCTTGACTTAAATAAAGGCTGCAGGTTAAGTTCCTTATCCGGGTTACGATGAAACGCAAGTATAAGATCGAGTCCGGCCGATCTCAGATTCTTTTCCAGTTCATCTACAGTTCCATATTCTATGTAAAGCTTAATACCCGGGTATTTAACCGAAAAGGGATGCAGCGCCGGCAGCACAAGCGAACTGAAAGCATAGGTAACGCCTATCCTCAATTCCCCGATAAGCAAATTCTGAAGGTCCCGCACCGCTTGTTTTCCTTTCTCTGCATCCAGAAGCGTTTGCCGGGCATGATCCAGGAATATCCTGCCTGCCTCAGTGAGCCGTACATGTTTCCCTACACGGTCAAACAACAGTACATTAAGCTCTTCTTCCAGCTGTTTTATTTGTTGGGAAAGCGTAGACTGGGTAACAAAAAGCGCTGCCGCAGATTCGGTAAAGTGCAAGGTTTCTGCGGCTTTCACAAAATAGGATAATTGCCTGAGCTCCATAATTAATCGATAAAAACGATTGATATCATTAAAACAATCTATTTTATAAATATAACAGTTATCGCGAAATTTGTAAAAAGCTTAAGTACGTCTTAATCATCTCCCCGGGTTTCAATTTAATTTCAAACATGAGTATTTTTCGTTCCTTAAAATATAGAAACTTCAAATTATTTTTTTACGGCCAGTCGGTTTCGCTGATGGGCACATGGATGCAAAAAACAGCGGTAAGCTGGATGGTTTACCGGCTTACAGGATCAGCGGTACTCCTCGGAATCGTTACGTTTATGAGCCTGATCCCCTCCTTATTATTATCGCCCTACGCAGGAAGTTTTATCGACCGGCATAACCGCTTCAGGGTACTTGTTTTTACCCAGATTGCATCGATGTTGCAGGCGGGGGCGCTGGCAGCCATGATCTTTTCAGGTTATTATAACATAACGGCAATCATCCTGCTAAGTCTGATACAGGGTATTATTAATGCATTCGACGTTACCTGCAGGCAATCCCTGATGGTAGAAATGGTCAATAAAAAAGAAGACCTCCCAAATGCCATTGCTTTAAACTCAACGATGACCAACCTTGCCAGAATTGCAGGCCCGGCTATAGCCGGGGTAATTCTCAGTACACTAGGTGAAGATTTCTGTTTTTTTATAAATTTCTTCAGTTATATTCCGGTGTTAGCTTGCCTGGCAATGATGCGGCTGAATACGGCAACAATTATTAAATCAGAGACCAGCATATGGACAGAACTGCAGCAAGGATTTAAGTATATCTACTGGGATCATGACCTTCGCAGCCTGATCGGCATGCTTGCCATAAGCAGTATTTTTATTATTCCTTTTAACACGCTGATGCCCATTTTTGCGAAGGATCTTTTCAACGGATCCGCAAAAACGTTTAGCTGGTTTGAATGTGCCGCCGGCCTGGGCTCAGTGATCAGCGCCATGTATCTTGCAAATCTTAAAAACAGTAAAAATCTGGTCAGGATCATCACTGCCGCAGGTTTTGTACTAAGTGCAAGCCTTCTGCTTCTTGCTCATGCGCAGAAGCTGCCCCTGGCTCTTATCTTTATGACATTTTCGGGAGTAGGAATGATGGCACAAACCTCAGCGATCAATACTTATATACAGACCAACGCCATTCCGGCCATGCGCGCCAGGGCAATAAGTTATTATGTTATGGCTTACCAGGGCCTTATTCCGGTAGGCAGCTTTTTAGTCGGTATGATGGCGCAGCAGCTGGGTCCCAGGCTTACGGTATTTATTGAAGGTATGATAGGAGTAGCGGCAACGGTCTTGTTTGCCTTATTGCGGAACAAAAGGCAAAATGAATCTGTATGGGGGCTTCACCGCATAAAAAGTTTAACCAGGTATTTTCCCTTTTAACAAAAGGAAGATACCTGGCTATAGTATGGGCTGACCTGAATTCAACTTCTGCGCTTTTCTATATTTAATCCTGACAGTATTTCGAAAGAACGCAGTCGCGCCTGATGATCAAAAACAGAAGTACCTACCATAAGCTCATCTACACCTGTCTGTTTCACAAAGGCGCGCAGTTTTGTTTCCAGGGTAGCCGGGCTGCCTATAAATGTATAAGTAAGCATTTGCTGAACGGCATATTTCTCGGAAGCATTCCATTTACTTTCCATATCATGGGTAGGCGGCTGCACCGGCAGGGCAGTACCTCTTATTACATTCAGGAAAGACTGGTATAACGAAGTCGCCAGATATTCTGCTTCCTCATCGGTATCTGCAGCCACAACATTTACACCGGCCATAACATACGGTGTCTCCAGCTCTGCCGAGGGTTCAAAATTCTCACGGTATATTTTAAGAGAGGCAAATAACAGATTGGGCGCAAAGTGACTTGCAAAAGCAAATGGCAGCCCCAGCATCGATGCCAGTTGAGCACTGTATGTACTTGAACCAAGAAGCCAAACAGGAATGTCCTGCCCTTCGGCTTGTACTGCCCTCACTTTTCCAACTCTATTGTCTTCTGACAGGTATTGACGCAGCTCCTGTAAATTCCTCGGAAAATCTTCTACACTGCCAAGGTGGCGTCTTAGAGCCATAGCCGTAAACTGGTCGGTACCAGGCGCTCTCCCCAGTCCCAGATCTATACGACCCGGATATAGAGAAGCAAGTGTGCCAAACTGCTCTGCAACAACCAGAGGGGAATGATTAGGCAGCATTATACCGCCTGATCCAACCCTTATCGAGGATGTTCCGCCCGCTATATATCCAATTAATACAGAGGTTGCAGAACTGGCTATCCCTGCCATATTATGGTGTTCTGCCAGCCAGTAGCGGTTATACCCGAGCTTTTCGGCGCTTTGTGCCAGATCAAGACTGTTATGAAATGACTCACTTATGGAGTGCCCGCTTACAACCGGTACCAGGTCAAGTATGGATAAGGGCAACGATCCGGATGGTCTGTTTGTAGTATTCATATAAAGTAAACTGAGACAGGCAAATGTAAATTATATGGTGTAATACCAATGTAAAATGGTAACCATCCACTGCCTGTTTACTAATATGCTTCAAGCTTTTTAATACAGCCACTATTTAACTAAATAATTTACATTCATGTTACCGAATCATTGTTATTTTTGCAATCAAACATAACTTATGGAATTTTTACAAACAGTCCTTGACTTTCTTCTCCATATAGATCTTCACTTAAAAGAGATCATACAAGACTACCAGGTCTGGACTTACCTCATATTATTTATTATCATCTTCGCAGAAACGGGGTTTGTGGTAACTCCTTTTTTACCTGGTGACCCCCTTCTTTTTGCAGCAGGAGCCCTGATCGCAGCGGGAGGTACAGGCCTCGACATTTATCTTCTGACGCTGATTCTCAGTGTTGCGGCGATATCCGGGAATTTCCTCAATTATACTATAGGTAGTTTTCTGGGGACCAGGATATTCAAGCCTGAAAACAAGTTCCTGAAGCTGGAATATTACGAGAATACTAAGGCGTTCTTTAAAAAACATGGAGGTAAGGCTGTTATTTTCAGCCGGTTTTTTCCGGTTTTCCGGACATTCGTTCCCTTTGTGGCCGGCGTAGGACGAATGCGATTCAGGCTTTTCTCCCTATATAATCTGACAGGCGGCATATTATGGATTGTTTCATTCCTGTTCCTGGGTTACATGTTTGGAAATATAGCCATCGTAAAAGAGAATTTTCCGGTAGTAATTGCAGTGATTACTGTTGCCAGCAGTTTACCTGCCATAATAGGGGCACTTAAATCGAGGTCGCGCAAAAGAAAAGATTCACTGGGAATAATATAATCCGCCAGATAAAAGAACTTTATATGGTCAATAATCAGCATAGCTCTCTGCTGATTATTGACCATATCTTTTTATTGTCTTTTTATTATCTCATCTCTTATTAGGGCACATTCTTCATAGTGCTCAAGCGCTATCTTCTCATCAAGGGCGGCATGCAGTTCGGCCAGCGATTTACATGCATATTCAAGGTTGAAACTTGTTAATGTACTGACAGGTTGAAAAAAACCATCAGGACTGATAAACCCCCACTGCGTATTACTTTCTTTCCTATTCATTTGTCAGATATTTTGATTCTTGTACGGGGGCTCCGGCCGGAAGGTTCTGATAATGAACATAAAAATTCCAATAAACCAAAAAATGAAAGGCCCAGCTTAACCTTTTGAACGAATACTTGTTAGTATACAAATGAATGCAGAAAAACTAACAATCACACTGAAACTGGAAGAAGGACCCATGACTTTTGAAGTTATCGACTTTGCTCATGACGATGAGCACTCATGTAAGTTTGAAGTATTTCTGGAAGATAAATTTGTAGCTGGTCTCGAACCCGACAGACAGGGGTATCTTAATATCTGCAGGAATCCGGGAACTATAAAAGAAGAGATACTTTATCAGCTTGCTGAAAAAATAGAAGCATTAAATCTATAAACGGGAGCTTACTTCTCCCCGTTTGTAATCTCAGAGGGCGTCAGAAATCGTGGCCTTATCAGAACAATTGCCGTTTCCCAGCAGAAGATATCTTATTTCGCTATTTGACCTCTGAAACTTTATTTTGCCGCTGCGCGGCCTGTAAGGATCTGTACATCCGTATCTGACTGCATATGGCACAACCCCTTCCGCATCAACCAGTAATACGCTGCCACTATCTTTTATCTGCAGATCGTAAGAACTCTCTAAAGTTTCAATGACATCATCTGTTACAGAAGCTGAAGCGCCCCCCTCCTTAACATATGTCTTTCTCAGAAGATTAAATTTGATATAGTTTCCGCTTGAAACGCTTAATTGCCCATCGGGCACCACAAGCTTCATCAGGCTTTTCTGGTTCTCAGTTACAGGTTGGAAACTGTAATTTCCACTCACAGTTACATCATTGACCTTATACCCGTTAGACGCTACGAAGATATTGCCGCTGCTGTTCTGTATAGTAACCGTTAGTTTTCCCGAACGGGAGGTTTGATCAGTGCAGACGGCAGCTGCATTAAAGCTGATCTCAATCTTCTGCTCATTGTTGATGTTTGTTCTCACTACATTGGCACAGCTCAGATATCCGGATACCACTGAATCCTGTCTTACTTGTTTGACGATGGCTTCCAGCTCATTCGTTATCGACTCTACCGTCATAATTGATGAAGCGGCAAGCAGGTCCGCACTATATGCCGGATTCTGCAAAGCAGAATCACTGGTTGATTCGGTAATTTTTTTACAGGAGAAACCAAATGAAATGACCAGAGCTGCAAGCAGTAATATTTTTACTGTTTTCATAATTATTGTGTTTAAAAACTATACGCATAACATTGCCGGAATGCTACAAACACGAATAATAAAATACCGGAACACAATATAACACAAAAAAGACGCGTAAAAGCGTCTTTTCCTGTATTGGTTAGAATAAAGCGGTTACTGCATAACGATCACCGGCGCTGGCGAAGATGGGAATGATTTATTAAGTTCAGTAATTTTCCAGTTATCATTTTTCTTCTCAGCTTTAAGATAATGATGAATTATAAACCCTGTATAATCAAAATCTACCCGGGCTGTTACATTATTTGCATTACTACTGAGGATCTCATAAGACGGATAACACTGCTGCTGCATTTTACCCGATTGTTTTAGAAAATCAAGATACTCATCCTTGGAAATACGTACCTGATCAATTTTACCCGGGATCAGGATTACCGCATCTCTTGCTATAAGCTTTCTTAAAGATGCAACATCATTGGTCATCTGAGCTTTCATAAATCCTGATAAAACAGCATCTCTTGAAGCATCTTCCTTAATTGCTGGTTTTGTATTCTGAGCGAAGGAATAAGTAGTTATTCCGACAAATAGCATAATTAAATAAATTATAGGTTTCATAACTGTAATGTTTTAATAGATCAAAGTTGCTCAATTATACATCTGCAGGATATGCGAAAATCACCAAATTCGAGGTCTGGAAGCTGATGGAGATCAATTTTGAAATTAAAATATAATAAGCTGAATTACATACAGGTACAAAAAATGCCGGTTCTGCATGAACCGGCATTTTGATTGTGATAGGTTAGCAGTACTCTGCTCCCGGATTATATTTCTGTTAATTGGTACCGGCAAGCCGGATACTCCTCAGAGCAGCCTCTTCTCTCTCATTCAAAGGCTCCGGCTCATCCGGCAATAAGGGATACCCGAAGGCAGCAGTATTGATATAAACCTTTTTCAGATTTTCTATACCGGGTAAAACCTCATCCGGAGAACCGGCTATAAATTCCTGCTTTTTTGTCAGTGCATTTATCGGCACATTTAGTATTGCCGATTCCAGCCCGTACACCGCATCAGGATCTCCTGCCTCCATTAACGGAGCCTTAACCGTTTGCACCGCTTTTTCTCTTTTGCCGGCATGACTGATTTCTTTCTGTGAGCCGCTGTCTGCAACCAGACCTTCAGCCGAAAAGGCATGTAAAACACTGAAGATCATCAATGATATACCAAGTAATTTTATAGCTTTCATAGTTGTAATTTTTCTTGTTTGTTGTTGATAATGATATAAAGGTATAGCCGGTAAAGCCCTGAAACAATAAGAATTAGGCCGGCTGCCAGAACTATCCGGCGAACTCCTGAAATGAGCCGGTGAAACTTCCTGGTTATTTCCTGACCGGGTAAATCTTATCGAAAAAACAGATCTTAACTGCATGTTTTAAAATTTGCAGGCAAGACGCATCTGGTTATCAATATGATACAGGAAATAAAATAAATAATCAGAGATATTTTCAGATGCGAACCGGGCCGAATAGGTATGATAGTCCGGAGCTCAAACTAATAACAAAAATTCCGGGCAACGAGCTGTTGTCCGTTTGCTGACAGTTTTTGGTACAATTCCTTATTAAATAATAAAGTTTCGCATTTCTTTATAAAGTCCACCGGCAGATCAGCAGCCAGGTAATGAACTTCTTCAACCATTCTGAAGCCTCGTACCGATTCCTCTGTAGCAACTACCGGTAAACCAAACCAC
>Ga0265780_10000790_pt1 | contig 47231 bp, 39 predicted proteins | sample P1T30metagenome_FD_192432 | JGI IMG/M metagenome (GOLD analysis project Ga0265780, IMG submission 192432) | Plant litter microbial communities from East Loma Ridge, Irvine, California - P1 T30 | ecosystem: Environmental > Terrestrial > Plant litter > Unclassified | place: USA: California... | reverse complement strand
CGATCAACCAGAACAAGCTCGACCCGAGCAACATCCTCTCGCTGCTGTCGGAAGTGACCACGCCCGAGCAGCGCGAGGAACTCGAGCGCACCAATGAACTCAACATGGGCATCTCGGTGCCCAACCTGGGGCGCTTCCGCCTGTCGGCGTTCCGCCAGCGCGGCAGCATCTCCGCCGTGTTCCGCTTCGTCCCGGCCACCATTCCGCCCCTGAACGATCTCGGCCTGCCGCCGGTGCTGTCGGAACTGATCATGGAAAAGCGCGGCCTGCTGCTGGTGGTCGGCGCCACCGGCTCCGGCAAGTCGACCACCATTGCGTCGATGCTCGACTACCGCAACGAGCACCGCGCCGGCCACATCCTCACGTTGGAGGACCCGATCGAATACCTCTTCAAGAACAAGAAATCAATCGTCAACCAGCGCGAGATCGGCAGCGACGCCCTCGACTTCGACATGGCCCTGCGCAACTCGCTGCGCCAGGCGCCGGACGTGATTTTGATCGGCGAAATCCGCGACCGCGAGACCATGACCGCGGCGCTGGCTTACGCCCAGTCCGGCCATTTGGTCGTCGCCACCCTGCACGCGAATAACAGCTACAACGCGCTGAACCGCATCATCAGCTTCTTCCCGATCGAGAACCGCCCCGCCCTGCTGCAGGATTTGGCCTCGGCGACCAAGGCCATCGTCTCGCAGCGCCTGGTGCGCGCAGCGGCCGGCGGCACGCGCCAGCCGGCCGTCGAGATCATGCTCAATACCCGCTACATCGCCGACCTGATCGAAAAGGGCGAGCTTTCCGGGATCAAGGAAGCGATGGACAAGAGCCTGTCGCCGGGCTCGCAGTCCTTCGAAGCGGCGCTGCTGGCGCTGGTGCAGGCGAATCTCGTCACCCAGGAAGAGGCGCTGGCGAACGCCGATTCGGCCACCAATCTGCTCTGGCTGATGAACAACGGGCCGGCCAAGGATGCGAACGAGGCGGGCAAGAAGGATGAGCCGGAGTCGCCGACGTTTACCGAGTTCACGCTGAACGGCTGAAGTCGGCCACGGCTTCCTGGCCACTGCGCGTTATCGATTGCTTCCGGCGCTGTTTCGCGGGCACCCGGCCTCGCATGTGCAAGCCTGCGCCAGGCTGGACATCCAATAGATACCGGCAAAACGAGAAACCGCACGCTGCGCTTCATTGCGCACCTGCTGGATGAAAGGTTTCCCAAGAATATCATCTAAACAGCGGGTCACCGCCTGTGCTATTCTCGCCGCTTCCCGATTTCCGCCCCACCGCAAGCCCGCCTTGCCTCGCACGATTACGCCATGACCATTACCCTCTACGGTATCCCCAACTGCGACACCGTCAAAAAAGCCCGCACCTGGCTGCTTGAGAACAAGCACGACTTCACCTTCCACGACTTCAAGAAGCAGGGCCTGCCGCGCGAGCTGGCCGCGCGCTGGCTCGAACAACTGGACTGGGAAGTCCTCGTCAATCGCAAGGGCATGACCTGGCGTAACCTGTCCGACGAACGCAAGGCGTCGATCACCGATAAGGCGGCCGCCCTGGAACTGATGCTGGAAAACCCGTCCGTGATCAAGCGTCCGGTGCTGGAAGGCGCCGGTGCGCTGAACGTCGGCTTCTCCGCAGACCAGTACACCCGCCTCTTCGCGGAGGCAGCATGATCACGAGGCCGTCGCGCACCCTCGACCTGGCCCAGGAACTGATCGCGCTCGATTCGATCACGCCGCACGACAAGGGCTGCCAGCAGCGCCTGGCCGAGCTGCTGCTGCCGCTGGGCTTCGTCTGCGAGACCATCGAATCGAACGGCGTCACCAACCTGTGGGCGCGCAAGGGGACCGAATCGCCGGTACTGGTGTTCGCCGGCCATACCGACGTGGTGCCGACCGGCCCGGTGCATCAATGGCGCTCGGCCCCGTTCGAGCCGACCGTCCGTGACGGCAAGCTGTATGGCCGCGGCGCCGCCGACATGAAGACCTCGATCGCTGCCATGGTCATCGCCTGCGAAGAATTCATCGCCGCCAATCCCGACCACCTGGGTTCGATCGCCTTTCTCATCACCAGCGACGAGGAAGGCCCGGCCGTGGACGGCACCGTGGTCGTCTGCGACATGCTCGAAGAACGCGGCGAAACGCTGGATTACTGCATCGTCGGCGAGCCGACGTCGAGCCACATCCTGGGCGACATGATCAAGAACGGGCGCCGCGGTTCGCTGTCGGGCCACCTGGTCATCAAGGGCATCCAGGGCCACATCGCCTACCCGCACCTGGCGCGCAACCCGATCCACCAGGCCGCGCCGGCGCTGGCGGAACTGGCGGCGGAAGTCTGGGACGAAGGCAACGAATACTATGCGCCGACCAGCTGGCAGGTTTCGAACCTCCACTCGGGCACCGGCGCCACCAACGTGATCCCGGGCGACATGACGGTCGACTTCAACTTCCGCTTCTCCACCGCCTCGACGGCCGAGGGCCTGGAAGCGCGCGTGCACGCCATCCTCGACCGCCACGGCCTGGAATACCAGCTCGACTGGACGCTGTCGGGCCAGCCCTTCCTCACGCCGAAGGGCACGCTGTCGGATGCAGTGTGCAAGGCGATCTTCGACGAGACCGGCGTCGGCACCGAACTGTCGACCACCGGCGGGACCTCCGACGGCCGCTTCATCGCCCGCATCTGCCCCCAGGTGATAGAATTCGGCCCACCCAACGCCAGCATCCACAAGATCGACGAGCACGTCGAACTGCGCTTTATCGATCCCTTGAAGAACGTCTACCGCCGTACGCTGGAACACCTGCTGGCCGCCGCATCAACATTGAGCCGCTAACACGCGAGAACACACCATGACTCCCACGCCTTTCAGCACCCCGCGCGATTTGCTGCGCTACGCCGTCACCCGCTTCAACGCCGCCAAGCTGTTCTTCGGCCACGGCAGCGCCGAGGCCTACGACGAAGCGGCCTACCTGATCCTGCATACCCTGAAGCTGCCGCTCGACCGCCTCGATCCTTTCCTCGACGCGAAGCTGCTGCCGGAAGAAGTGCTGCAGGTACTGCAGGTGATCGAGCGCCGTACCGGCGAGCGCGTGCCGGCCGCCTACATCACCAACGAAGCCTGGCTCGGCACCTATGCCTTTTATGTGGACGAGCGCGTGCTGGTGCCGCGTTCCTTCATCGCCGAACTGATCCCGCACTTCTTCAGCCCCTGGGTGAGCAACCCGTTCGAGGTCGAGAACGTGCTGGAACTGTGCACGGGTTCCGGCTGCCTGGCGATCATGATGGCCGACGTCTACCAGAACGCGGTGGTCGACGCCGTCGACATTTCGAAGGACGCGCTGGCCGTGGCCGAGCGTAACATCCGCGACTACAAGCTGGAGGGCCGCGTGAACCCGATCGAATCGGACCTGTACGAGAACGTGCCGTTCAAGAAGTACGACCTGATCGTCACCAATCCGCCGTACGTGAATGCGTCGTCGATGTCCAAGCTGCCGCCGGAATACCTGCGCGAGCCACAGATTGCCCTGCACGGCGGCGAGGACGGCATGGACCTGGTGCGCAAGATCGTGGCCGGCGCCGCCGAACGCCTGACGCCGGAAGGCATCCTGGTGGTCGAGATCGGCAACGAAGCCGAGTACGCGGAAGCCGCCTTCGGCCACCTCGGCCTGACCTGGCTGACCACGAGCGCCGGCGACGACGCCGTGTTCCTGCTCACCGCCGAACAACTGCAAGCACAATAAGAATCACATGATCCGCTTCCTGAATGTCAGCCTGATGCGCGGCACCAAGCCGCTGCTCGAAGGCGCCGACCTGACCCTGAACCCCGGCGACAAGATCGGCCTGATCGGCGCCAACGGCGCCGGCAAATCCAGCCTGTTCGCCATGCTGCGCAACGAGCTGCATCCGGACGGGGGCGAGATCGACTTCCCCGCCAAATGGCGCATGGCCTACGTGGCGCAGGAGACCCCGGCGCTGGACCGCCCGGCCCTGGAATACGCAATCGACGGCGACGTCACCTTGCGCCGCCTGCAGGCCGAGCTCGAGGCGCTGGAAGCCGCCCCGCACACCGAGGAAAACGGCATCGCCATGGGCAACCTGCACGGCGCGCTGATGGACGCCGACGCCTACACCGTGCAGTCGCGCGGCGAGCAGCTGCTGCTGGGCCTGGGCTTCTCGCTCGACCAGATGCAGCAGCCGGTGGCGAGCTTCTCGGGCGGCTGGCGCATGCGCCTGAACCTGGCGCAGGCGCTGATGTGCCCATCGGACTTGCTGCTGCTCGATGAACCAACCAACCACCTGGACCTGGATGCGATCATCTGGCTCGAAGACTGGCTCAAGCGCTATCCGGGCACCCTGATCATCATCTCCCACGACCGCGACTTCCTCGATGAAATCGTCAACGTGGTGGTGCACATCGACGAGCGCAAACTGAAGCGCTACTCGGGCAACTACTCGTCGTTCGAGCGCCAGCGCGCCGCCGCCATGGTGCTGGCCGCCAGCGCCCTGGAAAAGCAGCAGCGCACCAAGGCCCACCTCGAATCCTTCATCAACCGCTTCAAGGCCCAGGCCACCAAGGCGCGCCAGGCGCAGAGCCGCATGAAGGCGCTGGCCAAGATGGAAGAACTGGCGCCGCTGCGCGCGGCGGCCGAGTTCTCGTTCGAGTTCCGCGAGCCGCTGGCCGCGCCGAATCCGCTGCTGGTGATGGAAGACGTCGACGCCGGCTACCCGCTGCTCGACGCCCATGGCGACAAGATCGGCGGCAAGGCCATCGTCAAGCGCGTGAACTTCTCGCTGCAGATCGGCCAGCGCATAGGCCTGCTGGGCGTGAACGGCGCCGGCAAGTCCACGCTGATCAAGACGATCGCCGGCGAACTGGCGCCGCTGACCGGCACCGCGACCATTGGCAAGGGCCTGTCGATCGGCTACTTCGCCCAGCACCAGGTCGAGATGCTGCGCCACGACGAGTCGCCGCTGTGGCACCTGGCCAAAATCGCGCCGACGGTGCGTGAGCAGGAGCTGCGCAACTTCCTGGGCGGCTTCAACTTCCCGGGCACCATGGTGACCAGCCCGATCAAGCCCTTCTCCGGCGGCGAAAAGGCGCGCCTGGCGCTGGCCCTGATCGTCTGGCAGCGCCCGAACCTGCTGCTGCTCGATGAACCGACCAACCACCTGGACCTGGAAACGCGCGAGGCGCTGACCATGGCGCTGGCCCAGTTCGAAGGCACGCTGGTGGTGGTGTCCCACGATCGCCATCTGCTGCGCGCCACCACCGACCAGTTCATCATCGTTGCCGAGGGCAAGCTGCAGCCCTTCGACGGCGACCTGGACGACTACAAGGACTGGCTGTTCCAGACCAAGCTGGGGAAAGGGACCGTTGGACTGCCGGTGGCCAAGGACAGGGAGCAGGCGGCGCCGGTGGCTGCGCAAGTGGCCGCGGCGCCGGTAGCGGCGGGCGACCGTAAGGAGCAGAAGCGGCTCGGCGCGGAAGAACGCCAGCGCGTGGCGGCGCTCAAGAAGCCGATCGAGAACCGCATCAAGCGCATCGAGGAGCAGATGGCCAAGCTGAATGCGAAGAAGGCGGATATCGATGCGCGCCTGCTGGAGCCGGCCGTGTATGAGGCGGACAAGAAGGACGAGTTGAAGAACCTGGTGGCGGACCAGGCGTTCTGCGTGCGTGATTTGGGGACGCTGGAGAATGAGTGGCTGGAGTTGCAGGAGCAGCTGGAGGGGTTGGCGGCTTGATGTGGGTGGTGGTGGGTACGCGTACCCACCGTGGCTTGCGTGGATGACGACTGAGCCACGCTGTCTCACCCTGCGATCAAAGGCATGGCCGGCAATCAAGCGACCTGCCGCTGCGCCCCGTTATTAATCGACATCAGCCTGTCGATATCCACCAGTATCAGCCGCCTCCCATCCCGCACACCCAGCCCGATCAGGTAATCGATCGCCCCGCCGTCGGCGCCGGGGATCGGCGAAATCTGCTCGGCGCCGAGCGTCACCACGTCGGTCACGCCGTCGACCACCATCCCCATCACGCAGGTCGACAGCTTGAGGATGATGACATCGGTGGTTGGCGTGGTGGCCACCGGGCGGCCGCTGAAGGCGGCGCGCATGTCGACGATGGGCATGATGACGCCGCGCGAGACGGCCACGCCCTCCACGATGTCGCGGCCCTCGGCGAAGCGTTCGAGCGATTTCAGCACGCGCAATTCCTGTACCTTGCCGAAATCGAGCCCGTATTCGAGGCCGCCGAGGGTGAAGCTGAGGAAGTCCTGGCCCGTTGGGCGGTGCGGCGTAATGTCCTTGTGCATGATGGTCCCCTGTCGATCAACCACCATGCTAATTCCTGCCGCCGCCCCTATTGTTGAGAGCAGTCAACATTTCCTAACGACATTAAGCCGCAGCGACAGCCACGGCGTCGCCGTTGTTCCATTCGTAGGAACCGGTCGCGCCCGTGTACAGGCGCGTGCCCTCGGCGCCGCGCAGGCGCCCCTTGATCTCGCGTGCGCCAAGCTGGTAGAAGCAGGCGCCGTCCGGATCGTAGGCCAGCGTGCGCACCTGCGTGTCGCCGGCCAGGTGGCCGATGTGCACGCGCGTGAAGCCGGCGCGTTCGGCGCGCTGGGATTCGAAGCGCGCCAGCAGCGCCCCGCCCTCGGCCAGCTCGGCCTCGGCCGCCTTGCGCGCGTTCGAGACGTCGCCGATCTTCTGCAGGTCCGGCCCCACCAGCTGCCCCATCTGGCGGAACTGGGCGTTCTGCGCCGGGTTCAAGACCATCTCGCCGCTGCGCACGCGCCCGGCAATCTCCAGGTACTTGCGCACCTCGGCCCCGGCGCACAGGCGCGCCAGCTCGGCCTTGTGGTGGGCGACCACGTCGCCGATCTGCGCCAGGCGCGCGCGCACCTGGACCAGCACCTCGTCGATGCGGCCGCAATCGGCGGCCATGGCGTACACCAGCATCTCGCTGTCGCGCCAGGGCGTGCTGGCGTCGATGCGCACGTTGCGCGCGGCCAGCGCGCAGCCTTCGGCGCGGCCGACCACCACGTCGTCGGCGATGATCTCGCAGTTCACCGCATGCTCGATGCGCACGCGCGTGGCCGAGATCACGCAGTTCTCGGCGCGTTTGAGCGTCACGGTGCCGGCCAGCGTCTGGATCAGCGCCGCCGAGGCCACGCCGTCGACCACGATATCGCCGGCCTTGTTGTGCGCTCGTCCGCCGACCAGGTTGGCCAGCAGGCGCACCGTGCCGCCGCGCGAGACGATCTCGCCGTACACATCGGCGTGCACCGTGATGCTGCCGCCTTCGATGACGCGCTTTTCCTGGACCTCGCCGAATTCCTCGTAGTCGCCTTCCAGGTGCAGATTGCCAGTGGTCCTGGCGCTGACGCCGTCGTGGCTGACGATCTTGTCGCCGACCGCGATCTGGTGCGACTTCGGGTCGGCGTTCAGGAAGCCGGTGCGGGTGGCGACCAGGTATTCGCCGTCGCGGGTCCGTTCGATGCTGGTGCCGGCGCCGGCATAGGCGGCGAAGTCGAGGTCGCGCGGGGCGGCCGGCTCGATGCGCGCGCCGGAGACCTCGAAGCCCGCGCTGCCGTTCTTGGTCGGCAGCTTTTGCAGCAGGCGCGTGCCGGCCTTGACCTGCGGGAAGCGGTTCTGGAAGCTCATCAGATCGAGCTTGCCGTTGGCCAGCTGGCGTGGGGCGTTGCTGCGGTGGATATCCTCGGACACCTCGACCACATTCGCATCCCGGCCCGGCACCGGTTCGAGGCGGCGCGCGACCACCGTGCGGCCGGCGTTGGCGCTGGCAATCGCCGCGCGCACGGCGCCCATGTCGATGCCGAAGCGCACACCCTTGAGCCACATGTCGGCCACGAATTCGTCGGCGTCCAGGCGCGCCGGCACTTCCGGCTGGCCGTCGGCGCCGGCCAGGTGGACCTGCTCGAACACGTATTCGGCTTCGCCGCCGGCGACGCGCACGCCGCGGTACAGCGGGCGGCGCTGCAGGTCGAAGGACACGATGTCGTCGGCAATGCGCACCAGCGGCGTGCCGTCCGGGCCGGTCGGCAGCGCGGGGCCGGCGTCGAACAAGGCCTTCATCAGGACCGGGTAATTCAGGCCGGTGAAGTAGCGGCCGGAACGCAGCACGCTGTCGACCGCAGCAAGCACCGTAGTGCCGAGCACGGCCGGGTCGGCGAAGACGCCATCGGCGCGGCGCTCGATGCAGTGTTCGGGGCCGGTCGAGGCAAAGCGCGCTACCGGTGCGGCGGGAGAAGTAGCAACAGCAGAATCGGACACGTTCGCGCTCCAGTGGATGCCCCGCCCCGGAATGCATCGGGAATCACGGGTGAAGCATGGAGCCTAACATGTTGTCTGTGATAAATGAATAATGATCGGCAATGTTTCGCAACAAACACAACATGGTGCGGCGCGTCAATACGGGGTTACCGTATAGCACAGTATCCGGGACTGCAGGCGATGACAGGCAAACAAAAAGCCGGGCAAGCCCGGCTTTGTGATGAGAAAGCGCTCAGCGGCGCCGCGCATTCGGATAGATATCCGCGCCGGCCTCGTTGATCTGGCGCCGCAGGTCGCGCCGCTCGTCCGGCGTCAGGCGGCCGTCGCGGCGGCCTTCGCGGCTGCTCTGGTCCTGCATTTGCTGGCGGCGCTGCTGGTCTTCCATCGCGCGCTGCTGCTGCTCGCGCGCCTGGTCGTACATCCGCTGTTCGCGTCCCTGATCGATCTGCGGCGCGGGGAAGCGGTCGCCGCGCGCCGACGGCGGCGGTGGCAGCTGGTTATCGTCGCGACGGCTCTGGCCCCCTGCATGCGCGGCGCCGAGGCCGACGCAGGCAATCATGCAAACGGCGAGACCACGGCGCGCCAAACGGGCAAGCCGCTGGCCTTGGGCCTGGGCTGCTGCTTTGGTTTGAGTGAGCGCGTTTGTCATGGTGTTCCTCTTCCGCGATGCCGGATAAACGGATAAGCTTAGTTCGATGGATCCAGTGTATGTGGAATGCCGGTTGGGTATAAGACCAATTGGGTAAAGTTTGTAACACAATGTAATGCCCGCGCCGTACCACCTATCCTTGAGCGGCAGAGAAGTTACCATAGCGATACGAATCTGACAAATTGACAGCATATGAATACAGCTTCCAACTCGAATACCGCTGGCATGGCCACCCCGGGCGGCGCGCATAGCGCCAAGATCATGGTCGTCGACGACGACGTCCGCCTGCGCGACCTGCTGCGCCGCTATCTCACCGAGCAGGGCTTCCAGGTGGTCACCGCCGAAAGCGCGCCGGCCATGAACAAGCTCTGGCTGCGCGAGCGCTACGACCTGCTGGTGCTCGACCTGATGCTGCCGGGCGAAGACGGGCTGTCGATCTGCCGCCGCCTGCGCGGCGCCGGCGACCAGACCCCGATCATCATGCTCACCGCCAAAGGCGAAGACGTCGACCGCATCGTCGGCCTGGAAATGGGCGCCGACGACTACCTGCCGAAACCCTTCAACCCGCGCGAACTGGTGGCCCGCATCGGCGCCGTCCTGCGCCGCAAGGGCCCGGACGAAATCCCGGGTGCGCCCTCGGAAACCCCGCAGACCTTCGAGTTCGGCCAGTTCGTGCTCGATCTCGGCACGCGCACTCTGAAAAAGAACGGCGAGACCGTGCCGCTGACCACCGGCGAATTCTCGGTGCTGAAAGTGTTCGCGCGCCACGCGCGCCAGCCGCTCTCGCGCGAAAAGCTGATGGAACTGGCCCGTGGCCGCGAATACGAAGTCTTCGACCGCTCGCTCGACGTGCAGATCTCGCGCCTGCGCAAACTCATCGAACCCGATCCATCGAGCCCGCTGTACATCCAGACCGTCTGGGGTCTGGGCTACGTGTTCATCCCTGAAGGACAGCCGCGCTAGTGTTCGCATCCCTCTCGCAGCCGCGTCCTGGCCGCATGCCCTGGCTGCGCCGCGGCCTGTTCTGGCGCACCTTCTTCCTGATGTCGCTGCTCACGGCGCTCTCGATGGGCTCGTGGATCGGCATGCTGAACGTGTTCCAGCGCGGACCCCAGGTCGAGCAGACGGCGGAGCTGGTGGTGTCGGTCGTCACGCTGACCAAGGCGGCGCTGACCCACTCGGCGCCCGAGTTCCGGCGCGAACTGCTGTTCGAACTGGTGTCGAACGAAGGCATCCGCATCTTCGCGCTCGAGGACACCGACAAGGTCGACCCGCCGCCGGCGAACGCCCTGATGCCCGACATCGCCGCCGCCGTGCGCCAGAAACTCGGCCAGCAAACCCGCTTTTCGAGCCGCGTGAACGGCATGGCCGGCTTCTATATCAGTTTTAATATCGACGACGACCAGTACTGGCTGATGCTCGAGCGCGAGCGCCTGGCGGGCCTCACGCGCATCCAGTGGCTGGGCTGGGCCAGTCTGGTGGGCCTGTTGTCGCTGCTCGGCGCGGCGTTCATCTCGAGCCTGATCAACCTGCCGCTGGCGCGCCTGACTGCCGCCACGCGCGCCTTTGCCAAGGGCGAGCGCCCGGCGCCGCTGCCGGAAAAAGGACCGCAAGAGATCATCGAGGCCAATCGCAGCTTCAACCAGATGGTCGAGGACCTGGCGCAAGTGGACAAGGACCGCGCCGTGATCTTGGCCGGCATTTCGCACGACCTGCGCACGCCGCTGGCGCGCATGCAGCTCGAGGTCGAGATGGCGAATCTGTCGCAGGATGCGCGCGAAGGCATACAGTCGGACATCGCCCAGATGGACGCCATCATCGGCCAGTTCCTCGACTACGCCAAGCCGACCGAATCGGCCACCTTCGTGCCGGTCGATCTGTCCGGCCTGCTCGCCGACAGCGCCATGCACGCGGCGCGCATGCCCGACGTGCGCACCAGCACCGACATCGACGACGGCATCCTCGTACTCGGCAACGAGATCGACCTGCGCCGCGTATTCAACAACGTGGTGGAAAACGCGCGCCGCTATGCGCGCACGCCGGGCCAGGACCACACCGATATCGATTTTGCCTGCCACGTGCGCACCACGGCGCAGGGCCGGCGCGCCGTGGTCGAGATCGGCGACCGTGGCCCGGGCGTGCCCGAAGACCAGATCGCCCAGCTCCTGAAACCCTTCACGCGCCTGGACACGGCGCGCGGCCAGGCCAACGGCGCAGGCCTCGGCCTGGCGATCGTCGAACGCGTGGTCAGCCGCCACAACGCCGAACTCACGGTGCGCAACCGCGAAGGCGGCGGCCTGCTGGTGCAGCTGGCCCTGCCGCTCGCTTCCTGATTGTTCTCTTCATTCCACCGCCATGACATCTCCCCTGCAGTACAGCGACGTCGAACAGGCCGCCGCACGCCTGGCCGGCGCCGCCCACCGCACGCCGGTCCTCACCTCTTCCACGTTCGATGCGCGCGCGCAGGCGTCCGTGTTCTTCAAGTGCGAGAACTACCAGCGCATGGGCGCCTTCAAATTCCGCGGCGCCTATAACGCCATTGCCCGCTTCACCGCGGCGCAGCGCGCCGCCGGCGTGCTGACCTACTCGTCGGGCAACCACGCCCAGGCCATCGCCCTGTCGGCGCGCCTGGCCGGCATCCGCGCCACCATCATCATGCCGAAGGACGCGCCGGCCCTCAAGGTCCAGGCAACCAGGGAATACGGCGGCGAAGTGATCTTCTACGACCGGTACACCGAGAACCGCGAAGAGATCGGGCGCCGCCTGGCCGAAGAACGCGGCATGACCCTGATCCCGCCCTACGACCATCCGGACGTGATCTGCGGCCAGGGCACGGCGGCCAAGGAACTGTTCGAAGAAGCCGGCCCGCTCGACGTACTGCTGGTGCCGCTCGGCGGCGGCGGCCTGCTGGCCGGCAGCGCGCTGGCCGCTTCCGGCCTGGCCCCGGACTGCAAGGTGATCGGCGTCGAGCCGGAAGCCGGCAACGATGGCCAGCAATCGCTGCGCAAGGGGGGCATCGTCCACATCGGCGTGCCGGACACCATCGCCGATGGCGCCATGGTGACCCACGTCGGCGAACACAATTTCGAGGTGATCCGGCGCCGCGTGGACGACATCGTCACCGTCAGCGATGCCCAGCTGGTCGCGACCATGAAGTTCTTCGCCGAGCGCATGAAGATGGTGGTCGAACCGACCGGCTGCCTGGGCGCCGCGGCGGCCCTGCATGGCGTGTATCCGGCGACCGGCGCTCCGGCGGCCGGCGCTCCGGCGGCCGGCAAGCGCGTGGGTGTCTTGATCAGCGGCGGCAACGTCGATTTGTCGCGCTTCGCCCAGCTGGTGGGGGCTTGATGGAGTTCATCCAGGCGCCCGGCTTGCCGCCGCCGGCGGGGCACTATTCGCAGGCGGTGGCGGCGGGCTCGCTGGTGTTCCTGTCCGGGATCCTGCCGGCGCGCGCCGGCATCGATCCAGCCGCGGGCTTTGATGCCCAGTGTGCTTCGGTGTTCGAGCAGTGCGAAAAAGTGCTGCGCGCGGCCGGCTGCGGGTTCGATGACGTGGTCCAGTGCACGGCCTACCTCGCCGGCGTCGAGCATTGGCCCGCCTTCAATATGGTGTATGCGCAGGTGTTCGGCGAGCACCGGCCGGCGCGCGCCGTGGTGCCCGTCCCTGCGCTGCACGACGGTTTCCTGGTCGAAGTCCAGCTGGTGGCGCAGCGTCCCTGAGCAGTTTATTGCCCGGATCACACTGCCGGGCCAGCTCAAGCGTGGTTTTTTTGGCAATTGCCCGCACAGGGTGCGGCGCCTAACAGAGACAGGCGGTCTCGGCGCGGAGAATGGCTCCATCGAACAAGGAGCCAACCATGAAACGCCTGGCCACGCTGAGCTTTACTCTTGCTGCCCTGGCAGCCGCCCCTGCCGCGCTGGCAGGATCCGAGGTCCTGAAATGCGTGGACAGCGCCGGCAACGTGACACTGACCGACCAGCCCTGCGAAAGCGGCGCGCGCGCCACGCGCATGCTGGTGGGCTCGCCTGCCGCGCCTGCGCCCGTCGAGAACGCGGACCTGGCCGACGCGGCGCCGGCTGCCGGACAAGACGCGCACCCGCTCCAGCGTTTCGCCGCGTCCGCACGCATGCAGCAGCAACACGACTGGCGCCCGCGCATGCCGCCGCGCGACCGGCCGCTGGCACGCGACGTCGCCACCCTGAAGGCAGCGCGTGCGCAACTGCTGCTGAGCGATTCGGACCGTCCCCTGATCACGAGCCGCTGAGCGGGCTGCGCACCTTCCCTACCCCATGCGCATGAAACCGCGCACGTCGAGCGCATTGCCCGCCCCCAGCGTCGGCAGCATCTCCAGCAGTTCCTCATCCTGGATGAAGCTGGCCGAGGATGGCGCCCCCAGCATGCGTTCCGGCGCCAGCGAGCGCGACACCGCCCAGCCCTGCACGTAGTCGACGCCGATCTCGGCCAGGGTCTGCACCGTGGCCGCATCCTCGGCCCACTCGGCGATGGTCTTCATGCCCAGGTTCACCGCCAGGTTGACAATGGCTTCGACAATCGCCACGTTGGCCGGGTGGGCGTTGATGTTGACGATGAAGTTGCCGTCGATCTTCAGCACGTCGGCCGGCAGCTCTTTCAAATACGAGAACGAGGTATAGCCGGCGCCGAAGTCGTCCAGCGCCACCTTCACGCCGAAGTTGCGCACCTGGTCGATGAAGCGGCGCGTGTTGTCGAGGTCGTGCAAGGCCACGCTCTCGGTGATCTCCATGCACAGGCGGCTGGCCACGTGCACGTGGCGCGCCAGGATTTCCAGCGTGTCCTGCACAAAGCGCTCGTCGTTCAGCGAGGCGCCCGACAGATTCATGCACACGAAGCGGGTATGCGGCAGCTTCTGCACGTTCTCGGCGATCCAGGCCAGCGTGCTGGACAGCACCCAGCGGTCGATCACGCCGGCACGCCCGCACTTCTCGGCCGCGCCGATCAGCGGGCCGGCCGGCATCACGCTGCCGTCCGCCCCGCGCATGCGCAGCAGCACCTCGAAGTTCAGCGAGTCGTGCGGAGTCTTCAGCGACATGATCGGCTGCATTTCCAGGAACAGGCCCTCGGTGGCGTGCGGCCCCTGCAGCTTGGCCACCAGGTTCAACTCGGCCTCGCGTTCGTGGAAGGCGCGCGCATTGCGCTCGTACACCACCAGGCCGTCGCTCGACTCCTTGGCTTCGCGGCAGGCGCGGTCGGCGGTGGAGATCGCATCCTTCATCGGCATGCCCGACGACACCTCGATCAAGCCGACCGAACCGCGCACGTGGAAGGCCTTGTCGCCCACCCGGTAAGGCGTGCCGCCGATGCGGTCGACGATGCCGCGGCAGATCAGCGAGGCCAGCGGAATCGCCGTGTCCGGCATCACGATCACGAATTCGTCGCCGCCGACGCGGCCGATCTGCTGGCCGCCGGCCAGCATCATCGCCATCCGTTCGCACACTTGCTTGAGCACTTCGTCGCCGGCCGCGTGGCCGAACAAATCGTTGATCAGCTTGAAGCGGTCGAGGTCGATGTAGGCCACCGACAAGGGCTTGCCCGAGGCCAGCGACACCGCCGCCTCTTCGAAGGCCTTCTCGATGCCGCGGCGGTTGAAGACCTTGGTCAGCGGGTCGTTGTTCGCCATGAAGCGCAATTGCTCGGTGGCCCTGGTCTTTTCGGTGATGTCTTCCAGCACCCCTTCGATGCGGCCATGCGCCAGCGTCGCGCGCACCAGGAAGCGCCGCTCGCCGTCGCGGCTGGCAATTTCCATCTCGGCATTCTTTTGCAGGTGCACTTGCTCGCGCAAGTGGAACCAGGCGCTGTCGTCGAAGAATTGCTGCCACATGGTGCGGTCGGACCCCGCACCCGCGCCTGGCTCGGATTCCGGCGCCGGGCAATCGAGCATGCGGCACAGCGCGGGATTGGCCGACAGGACGGCGCCGAGCAAATCGAGCGTGAACAGGCCGACCGGCATCGCCTCGTAGGCGTGTTCCAGCTCGGCCTGGACCGCGATGCGTTTCTGGGTTTCCAGGCGCATCTGCTCGGCCACGGCCAGCGCCGCCAGCAGGCTCGAGGCCAGGGCGGCGGTGACGCTGTTGACCACGCCCAGCATCTCGCGCAGGCCGACCGCCGCCGAAATCACCTCGGCCAGGGTCGACAGGAAGGTGACGGCGAACGAGGCCGCGAACCACATCGCTACCCGCGCCTGGGCATTGCGCATCACGCCGAACAGGCCGAGCGTCATCAGGGCCAGGCCCGGCGCCACCAGCACCCACATCGCCGGCAAATACACGCCGAACGGCAGCAGCAGCGCCATCGGCAGCAGGCACAGGCACAGGCCCTGCGCCACGCGCAGCGGCAGCGCCAGGCGGCTGCGCGCGAGCTCGTCGCCGAACAGCTTGAAATACAAGGCCATGGTGGCGATGCCGTACAAGGCCGTGGTGATGGCGCGGCTCGGCGCCAGCCAGTCTTGCGGCAGTTCCTGGCCCAGCCACTGGATGTCCCAGCCGGCCGAGATCGCGCCCACGCGCAGGTTCAGGATCAGCCAGACCGCGAATTGCAGGTAGAGCAGCTGGCGGTTGATCAGGGCCGTGATCAGGATGAACAGACTGAGCACGATCATGCCGCCGTCGAGCAGGCCCGACTTGCGGTGGAATTGCTGGACCGAGAGCGTCATCTCGGCGGCCGGCCACTGCACGGCGCTGACGCGGGCCGGACCGGTGAAGCGGGCGCGGCAGACGACCTCGGCCGGCATGAACTGGGGTTTCAGCACGAAGCCGGCCTTGGCCGGGCTCAGCGCGCCGCTGGAGGCCTCGTGCGAGGCAAAGCCCAGCAGTTGCAGGGTGGCGCCGTCCCAGCAGCGCATGTCGATCGCGTGGCGCGACGGGAATTCGAGCACTTGCGGGCCCTCGCCCTGCACGTGCGGACGCACGGCAAACCACAGCGGGGCTTCGGACAGGTGGGTATCGTAGCGCTCGACCGGGTGGCGGTGCGCCAGCGCGTGCAGGGCAGCATCAGGGGAGATGCCGGGCGCCGCGTCGGGTTTGGGGTCCTGGCCGCGCTCGGCCAGCACGCGCAGCGGCAAGACCACGTCGCCCTTGGCCACATAATGGCTGTTCCAGGAGGCCAGCGCCAGCAAGGACACCAGCACCACGCCGATCGGCACCAGGTAGACCGACAGCAAGTGCATGACCGCCCTCAGCAGGCGGTCGAGATACACGGAAAACGGAGGTTGTGCGGGCGTGGACGGCTGGGGCATAGGCTGGTCGAGTCAGGCTGACAAACGCCAGCCTGCTGCCAGCGCACTTCACCCCTTCAGGATACAGGCTGGGCTAGATGCCGTGTTGCAATATTTGCTCAGGCGGCCGCCAGTTGGGCCAGCGAAGCCGAAATTGACGCATGCGGCGCGCCAGGTGTCGCCTGCGCGCCACGCCCCGTATGGACATCACTTGTCACCCTCACATCGCCGACATCGCCGACCTGGATATCCGGATGGTGGGTATGGCGGAAGAATTTCAGCAGCGGGTGGCGCGCTGCGGTCCAGCGCGCTTCACCAGTGGCGATCTCGAAGGCCATCACGCGGTGCGGCATGTTGCCGGCGTGGCGCAACGGCACCATTTCCTTGTCGCCGAAGACATCGCTGAACAGCAGCTGCTCATAGTGGCGGTCGACCGGCGCGCGGCCGGCGATCACCGCGTACTCGATGCCGGTCTGCTCGAAATACTCGAAGAAGGCTTTCACCAGCGCCACTTTCACCATGTGGCCGATGCGGCCCTCACCCACGCCAAGGCGCTCGACTTCGCCCATTCTGCGGCCTTGCAGCCACTCCGGCAGCACCACCGATTCCTCGATGTGCAGCGGGTGGTGGATGTTGGTGCGGATGCGCGCCGTGCCCAGCGCGGTGCCGTCGAGCTTGGACTCGGCCAGCAGGACCACGGTGTCTTCCTCGTAGTCGCAGGCTTCCGGCAGCGCCAGCGAACGGGCGAACTCCGGCACGTGGCGGGCATAGGCGGCATGGCGGATCGCCACGGCTTTTTTCAGGCTGTCCTCGTTCTCGACCCGCCGGATCGTGAACGGCAGGCGCTCGGTCGACATCTCCGGGCGCGAAGGAGTTGCGGAGAACATTGCTGGGGTGCGCATTTCCATGACGGACATTCCTTGGTTTTGAAAGTTGGCTATTGGTTTTGGTTGCAGACCATTATCAATCTCTTAAAGAAAACCGAAAGGATGAGCAGAAGTACTTTTTGCCTTCTATTCATCGTTCTTGGAATATCCGTGCTAATGCCTTGCCAATTATCTCGCTCAGCAATACTACTTATCTGCCAGTATTTACATCGAACGTGCTGTTCCAGAAACGCGGATCGAGCTACCCGGCGTGGCATCGAAATGCGCGCGCAGGCGTGAGCGCATGCCCATGTCTTCGCCTTGCACGACGTCGATCTGCCCGCCGCGCATCCAGCCAATATCACGCAGATAGCCGGCCAGGGCCGCGGTGCCGGCGCCGGTGGCCGGGTCTTCGTACACGCCGCCGGCGGCGAAGGGATTACGCGTGTGGAACAGGCTGTCCGATTCGGCCCAGGCCAGCACCACGGTGACAATGCCGAGTTCGCGCATGAAGGCGCGGCCGGCATCGAGGTCGTAGCGCATCGCCTGCAGCAGCGCGCGGCTGCGCAGCGCCAGCACCAGGTGATCCGCCCCGCCATGGGCCAGGGCCGGCGGAATGCGCGGGTCGAGGTCCTCCGCGCGGTAGCTGAACAGGGCCAGGGCGCGGTGGATGGCCTCGGGCGGCGCCGGCCTGCTGCGCGTGGGCGGCGACTGCAGGGCGGCGGCCACCAGGGGCATGCCCGCGCGCTCCTCGCGCCGCCCTTCGACGGTGATGCGGGCGTCGTTCAGGGTGAGTGCGTAGACGCCGTCGCCATGCGCCGCGGCCAGCGCCGCGCCGAGGGCGATCGTCGCGTGGCCGCAGAACGGCACCTCGGCCTCGGGCGAGAAATAGCGCACGCGGTAAGCGGACTGGCCGGCGCCCTGCCCTGCGGCGGCGTCAAGGGGCGCAGCCTGATCGGACGGCGCGGACGCCAGTGATGAAGACTGCAGCGGCGCCGCGAAGGCGGTTTCGGAAAAGCCGACCGCGTGGGCGATGCGCTGCATCTCGGCTTCCGGCGGCAGTTCGGCGCCGATCCAGACGCCGGCCGGGTTGCCGCCTTCGGCGCCGTCGGAAAACGCGGCGATGCGCTGGACGCTGCCCAGGTCGACAGTCCCTTGATCAGGGGCGGCTTGTGCGGAGTGTTGCATTGTTGACTTTGTTGGATAAGGAAGACTGCTGATGTTTACGCAAGCTTTTCAGGCTTGCCTCACGGGTAGTGCACCGGCTTGCCCGGGGTATCGGGCAGCGGGATGAACTCGGTTTCGCCCGGCACTTGCGGGAAGGCGCCGCTGCGCCAGTCCTGGCGCGCCTGTTCGATGCGCTCGGCCGAGCTGGCGACGAAGTTCCAGGACAAATAGCGCGGGCCGTCCATCGGCTCGCCGCCGAGCAGCATCGCGCGGGTAGTCCCCGGCCCGGGTGCGCGCAGGATGACTTCGGTCTTCGGCTTCAGCACCACCAGCTGCCCGGCCTCGAACACGCCGTCGCGGCCGAGGTCGATGCTGCCCTCGACGATGTACAGGGCCTGCTCGTGGTATTCGGCCGGCATGGCGATGCGCGCGCCGGCCCTCAAGCTCAGGTCGACGTAGAACATGTCGGAATGGGTCGGCACCGGCGCCCGCTTGCCCCAGTAGCTGCCGGCCACCACGCGCGCGCTGACGCCGCCATCCTCGATGAAGGGCAGCTCGCCCGCGCCGACGTGGACAAAGCCGGGATCGCGCTCTTCGACGGCGCGCGGCAGGGCCACCCAGCATTGCAGGCCGAACAGATCGGAGCCGGCCTGGCGGCGCCCGGCGGCGGTGCGCTCGGAGTGGACAATGCCGCGCCCGGCCGTCATCCAGTTGACTTCGCCGGGCGTGATCGGCTGCACGCTGCCCAGGCTGTCGCGGTGCAGGATCTCGCCGCTGAACAGGTAAGTGACGGTGGCCAGGCAGACGTGCGGGTGCGGGCGCACGTCCAGGCCCTGGCCGGGCGTGAACACATGCGGCCCCATCTGGTCGAGGAAGACGAAGGGACCGACCATGCGGCGCTGGCGGCTGGGCAGCGCACGGCGCACCTTGAAGCCGTCGCCGAGGTCGTGGGTGGGCGGAACGATGACGATGTCGATGTCGTGCATGCCGCTGTCGTGGTCTGGGGTGTCCAAGCTGGCTCCTGGTGGTCGGTGAAAAACGGGGAAAGGCGCGTGCAAGCCGGATGAAGGGCACACCTGGGTGCGCCACATGCCGGACAGTCTACGCGTTTCGCCATCGGCTCGTGCGCAGCGCCATTTCTACCTTACTGCTGAGCGATGGGCTCGTTTATAATGGCGGTCCCATTGGGGAGTAGCCTGCTTTCGCAAAGAAAGTTCCCGTATCAACATACTCGGCAAGCAAGTACAAAAAGCCGTGGTACGGGCAGCCGGTGCGCGTCGTCCTCACGCGTTCTGATTCGGTTGGCAAGACCTTTGGCAAGCCTGCGTGCCGGTTCGGGCCGCGCGGGTTTGCCTTTGCGTTTGCCCGACAGAAAGCCCCGCATGAATTTCGCCGCCACTGCCTCGCTCGCCCTGGCCATGTCCACCGATGCCTTTGCCGCCGCCGTCGGCAAGGGCGCCGCGCTGCAACGCCCGCACCTGCGCGAAGCCCTGCGCACCGGCCTCATCTTCGGCGTGATCGAAGGCCTGACGCCGCTGCTCGGCTGGGTGCTCGGCAATGCCGCCGCGCCCTACGTGCAGGCCTGGGATCACTGGATCGCCTTTGTGCTGCTTGCCGCGCTGGGGCTGCGCATGATCCGCGAAGGCTGCAGCGCACCGGAACTCGACGACGACGACAAACCATCGAGCCACGGCTTCTGGCGCCTGGCGCTCACCGGCGTGGCCACCAGCATCGACGCGCTGATCGTCGGCGCCGGCCTCGCCTTTATAGACGCCAATATCCTTCTCACGGCCGCGGCGATCGGCTTCGCCACCTTCGCGATGGTGACGATCGGCGTGATGCTGGGCCGCGGCCTCGGCGCACTGGTCGGCAAGCGCGCCGAGATCATGGGCGGCGTGGTGCTGATCGTGATCGGCAGCGCGATCCTGTATCAACACCTGAGCAGCACCTGAGCAGCACATGAGCCGCGCCTGCGCAGCACCCGAGCAGCACCTGAGCACAGACCAGGCAGCGCCTGATGGCGGTTCCGGCACGATGGCGCGGCGACGGACCTCACCAGCCCATCAGGCGCACATGCTCTTCATCGCCTGCTGGATTTCTTCGTCGGACACGTCGCGGATATGCTGGGCCAGCGACCAGCGGTGCCCGAACGGGTCTTCCAGCTGGCCGTAGCGGTCGCCCCAGAACTGGTCGGCCAGTTCCATCTTGACGGTCGCACCGGCGGCCACGGCCTGCTCCCACACGGCGTCGACATTCGGCAAGGCCAGGTGGAGATTGACGGGCGAGCCTTTCAGCGCCAGCGGACCGAAGGCGCCGTAATCGGGAAACTCGTCGGCCAGGAACAGCGGCGAGTCGCCGATGCGCAGCATGGCGTGGCCGATTTTTCCGTCGGGCATCAGCGAACGCATGACTTCGCGCGCGCCGAAGGCCCGCTTGTAGAATTCGATGGCCTCGTGACCGTTGGCGCAGGTCAGGTGGGGCGTGATGGTGTGCATGCCCTCTTCGACGGGCTGGACTGCAGGACTGGATGCCGAACGCGATTCCGAACTCATTTTGCGTGCTCCTTTCAGGATGGTGACCACTGTGGTGGATTCTTCTACCGCTGTTCGAGCGTAGCGCCGGCTTGAAGTTCGTGCAACTGGCAGCTGTGCTGCGTTGCGCCAAACAAACGCGGCTTTTTTCATCCAACGCGATTACCCAGCACCGGCGCCAGCTCGCGCGCCAAAAAATCCACCAGCGCCGCCACCCGTGGCGCCAGCGCCCCCTGCCTATAAAACACCGCCCACACCGGCTGGTCCCAGGGCAGCGCCGCGTCCGGCAGCACCGGCAGCAAGCGGCCGGCGGCAAGGTCGTCACGGGTCAGGAAATCCGACAGCGCGGCGATGCCGGCCCCGGCCAGCGCCAGGTGGCGCACCGTCTCGCCGCTCGAGGCACTCACCGCCGCCGCGATCGTGTAGCCCTCGGCGCCGTCGTACGCGAGCGGCCAGGTGTTCAGGGTGGCCGGTTTCGAAAAGCCCAGCAGCCGATGCCGCTCCAGCTCGGCCACGCTGGCCGGCGTACCGTGGCGCGCCAGGTAAGCGGGCGCGGCCAGCACGCGGATACGGCTGCTGCCGAGGCGGCGTGCGTTCAGCGTCGAGTCCGGCAATTGGCCGATGCGGATCGCCAGGTCGGCGCGCTCCTCGATCAGGTCGACCACGGTTTCGCCGCTGGTCAGCTCCAGCCGCACCAGCGGATAGGCGTCGAGAAAGGCCGGCACCAGCGGCGCCAGCAAATGGCCGAGCGCGGGCGTGGCCGCGTTCACGCGCACCAGCCCGGATGGCTGGGAGCGGCGCGCCGCGGCCTCGGCCTCGGTATGGTCGAGGTCGGCCAGGATGGCGCGCGCCCGCTCCAGCAGCCAGGCGCCCTCGTCGGTCAGTTGCAGACGGCGCGTGGTCCGGTGCAGCAAGCTCATGCCGAGGTGCTTTTCCAGGCGCGCAATGGTGCGCGAGACACCCGAAGGCGTCTGCCCGAGGCGCTCGGCGGCCTTCGAAAATGATCCTGCATCCATGACTGCGGAGAATGCAATCAATGCCTCCACGTTGATCATTCGTGACTCCCAGTCAAAAGTGTATTGTAGGGCATGGGATTTTTCTTCTCCTGCCCCTCGCGCACACTGAGCGCCTACTTTCGAAAAATGGCTACAGGAGAACAATATGCCACTCGCTTTATGGGCCCTCACCTTGAGCGCCTTTGCCATCGGGACGACGGAATTCGTCATCGTCGGCCTGATTCCCGATGTTGCCGCCGCCCTCGGCGTCTCGCTTCCTTCGGCTGGCCTGCTGGTCAGCGTGTACGCCTTGGGCGTGGCGGCCGGCGCGCCGCTGCTGACCGCCCTCACCGCGCGCGTGCCGCGCAAGCGCCTGCTGATCGGCCTGATGCTGCTGTTCACGGCCGGCAACCTGGTCGCATCGGTCGCGCCCGGCTACGCCGCCCTGATGGCGGCGCGCGTGCTGACCGGCCTGGCCCACGGCGTGTTCTTTTCGATCGGCTCGACCATCGCCACCAGCCTGGTGCCGAAGGACAAGGCGGCGCGCGCGATTGCCCTGATGTTCACCGGCCTGACGGTGGCCCTGGTCACCGGCGTGCCGCTCGGCACCTGGATCGGCCAGCAGTTCGGCTGGCAGTCGACCTTCCTGGCCGTGGCCCTGCTCGGCGTGGTCGCCATGGCCGGCAGCATGCTGCTGGTCCCCTCCTCCATCGGCGCCGGCAAGCCGGTCAGCCTGGCGGCCCAGTTCGCGGTGCTCAAAAAGCCGCGCCTGCTGCTGGTGTATGCCATCACCACGCTCGGCTACGGCGGTTCCTTCATCGCCTTTACCTACCTGGCGCCGATCCTGCGGGACGTGGCCGGATTCGCGCCGTCGAGCGTGGGCCTGGTGATGCTGGTGTACGGCGTGTCGGTCGCGGCCGGGAATATCTGGGGCGGACGCCTGGCCGACCGCAAGGGCCCGGTGCGCGCGCTGCAGATCGTGTTCGCGCTGCTGGCCGCCGTACTGGCCGTGCTCACCTTCACCGCGCCGCATCCGGTGCTGGTGGTGGCCACCGTGCTGGCCTGGGGCGCGGTCGCCTTCGGCAATGTGCCGGGCCTGCAGCTGTACGTGGTGCGGCGCGCCGAACGCGATGCGCCGCAGGCGCTGGACATGGCCTCCGGCCTGAACATCGCCGCCTTCAACCTCGGCATCGCGCTGGGCGCCTGGGGCGGCGGACTGATCGTCGGACACCTGGGCCTGATGGCCACGCCGCCGATCGGCGCGGCCGTGGTGCTCGGCGCCCTGGCCCTGACCACGCTGGCTGGCCGCCTCGACCGGCGCGATGCCCGGATGGCGGCGCCCCTGCCGCAGCGCGCAGCGGAACGCGTTTAACCCAATTCATTCAAGGACCAGCACATGAACATGCCGAATATCGGCGCCGGCACCTTCCGCCTGCAAAGCAGGCAAGCCGTCGGCAGCGTCGCCAATGCCCTCGAACTCGGCTACCGCCACATCGACACCGCCCAGATCTACGGCAACGAGGCCGAAGTCGGCCAGGCCCTGGCGCAGAGCGGCGTCGCACGCGAAAACGTCTTCGTGACCACCAGGATCTGGACCGAACACCTGTCGCGCGCGGCCCTGGTCCCGAGCCTGGAAGACAGCCTGCGCAAGCTGCGCCTGGACGCGGTCGATTTGACCCTGATCCACTGGCCCTCCCCCGGCGCCGCCGTGCCAGTGGCCGAATCGATGGCAGCGCTGATGGATGCACGCGAACGCGGCCTGACCCGCGCCATCGGCATCTCGAACTTCACGATCCCGCTGATGCGCGAGGCCATCGCCGCGGTCGGCGCGCAGAACATCGCCACCAACCAGGTCGAACTGCATCCCTTTTTGCAGAACCGCGCCGTGGCCGCCTTTGCGCGCGAACACGGCATCCACGTCACCGCCTACATGCCGCTCGCCTACGGCAAGGTAATCGGCGATCCGGTGATCAATGCGATTGCCGAACGTGTGGAGGCGACGCCGGCCCAGGTGACGCTGGCCTGGCTGCTGGCCAAGGGCCATGCCGCCATTCCATCCTCGACGCGGCGCGCCAACCTCGCCGGCAACCTGGCGGCGGGCGCCTTGCGGCTCGATGCGGGCGCCATTGCCGCCATCGATGCGCTGGAGCGCGGCGCGCGCCTGGTCAGCCCGGACGTCGCGCCACAGTGGGACTAAGCGGACTTAGTTGTCCAGTTCCGGGTAGTAGCGGAAGATGCCTTCTTCGTTGAAGGGAATGCGCCGCGCGGACGACAGGTAGGCGGCGATGTGCGGCCGCCCGGCCACGCGCTGGCGCAGCGCATCGAGCTGCGGATGCTCGGCCAGCACGCGCGCCGTGGCCTTCGGGAAGGCATAGCGCAGGCCTTCGAGCACCTGGAACAGCGACAGGTCGGCATACGTCACGTCCTGCCCCAGCAGGTAATCCTTCTGGTCCAGCACATGGGCGAAATAGCCGAGGAACTTGGGGATGCGCGCCGAAGTGAATTCCTGGGCGCGGCGCAGGGCCTCGGGCTTCTGGTCCTCGTAGTACAGGTTCATGCCCGCCGGGTGGTGGGTCTCGTGGGCTTCGCTCACCACGTCGGCAATCGTCAGCTGCAGCTGCTGGGTCCAGAAGCGTCCCGCCGCGTCCTGCGGCGCCAGGCCGTGGCGCTCGCCGAGGAACATCAAAATGGTTGAGGTCTGGCCGATCATCAAATCGCCGGCGCGCAGGAAAGGCGGCGCGAACGACGGCGTGGGGCCTTCCTTCATGGACGCCGTCAGCTTGTCGGCGCCATGCGGGCCGCGCGCCACATCGGCATAGTCGACGCCCGCTTCTTCCAGCGCCAGCCGGACAAATTCGCCACGTCCCTGGATGCCGGGCCAGTAATGCAATTCATACGCCATGGTTTCCTCCTCGTGTGAACCGGGAGTATCGGACAAATTCCGGCGGGAGCGCGCGCGGCTCATGTTATTCTTGGAGGAAACATAGCGTTACGTTTGACAAGAGTCAGGACTGAAGGAGCATCAGCAGGTTCGTGATTCCCGCCGTAGCGCCGAGAAGATTGCTTTAGAGAATTTGTTTCTCTTGAGCAATCTCACCGCCGCCAGCAGTCAGCTGAGCCACCATCAGCCTGTCTGACACCGCCACTTACGGAACACGACCATGATTTTCGCCCACCTCGCCAAGCACTGGACCGCCCGCCGCCCACTTCCCCTGTCCGCGCGCCTGATGGCGGTGCTGCGCAGTGCGCGCGTGCTGCTGCATTGGCGCGACCACGCCGCGCTGTGCCAGCTCGACGTCGTGCGCAACCATGTGGCGGCGCCCGCCAACGACGACCTGTTCCACCACCTGAGCCACCGCCATTACCTGGCCAAGGGTTTGTCGGCGCACCAGCGCGTGCAGTGCGTGCTGTCGCATTACCGTTTCGAGGAAACCAGTTTCAACGCCGCCTACAAGCAGGCCGTGTACAGCGGCGGCGGGCTGGCGCTGTGGCAGGCCGAGGCCAATGGCAGCCGCTTCCTGATCCGCCTCGAGATGGCTTCGCGCATGAACGCCGAAGGCGACCTCACCATCGCGCTGGTGGCCGACGACAAGGTGCTGCACCGGCTGTCGTTTTCCTGGATCGATGGCGCAATGGCGGGCCTGGCGCCAGGGCTGTTGCCCTTCCTAGCCCGCAACCAGGGGCGCTGGACCGATTCGGGCGAGGCCTTCGAGGCGTTCGAGAACGCCTTTCCCAACAACTCGCCAGGCTTCTTCTGCTTCGCCGCGATGCAGGGCGTGGCCCAGGCCGTGGGCATGGAGCAGGTGGCCGGCGTGAAGTGCACCGCCCACCCGGCCTACGACCCGCTTGAAGCCAAGCACTTCGCGAATGCCTACGATGGTTTCTGGAAGATCCTGGGCGGCGTCGAGCTGCCGGGCGACACCTGGCTGATCTCGCTCCCCTTCTACCTCAAGCCGCTGGCCGACATGCCGTCCAAGCACCGCAAGCGCGCAGCCCAGCGCCGCGAGCATTGGCGCGCGATCGGCGACGCCGCCAGATCGACCCTGCAGCGCCACCTGCTGCATGCGCGTGCGCACCATGAACACGCGGCGCCCGTGCGCGAAGCGGCCGAAGCCTGATGTTGTTCTCGTGGTTGTAGGGGGGGCGGGCCGCGCAAGGCGCTCGAGCCCACCCTATGAACGGCGCACCGTCCCATAAGGATCGCGCGCCGGACCCACGCCATCGTTGACAAACCAACCACTGCGCCCTACACTCGCGCCTTCGCTAGGGGTCCTGGAATTCGCGTTCCGGGTGAGAGATACCCTTCGTACCTGATCTGGATAATGCCAGCGAAGGAAAGCGCAACGCGGTTCCCCATTTGTTTGCCCTTCCCCCACGTTGGCTCCGGTTTTTTCAAAAGCGGCGCCCGTGCGCCGCTCGACACCCGAGCACACAATGAAACCAGTCTTACAGCACACCCTCCTCGCCTGCGCGGTCAGCCAGGCGTTCGCCGTGCCCGCCTTTGCCCAAGCCGCCGAACCGATTCCATCGGTGGTCGTCAGCGGCAGCAAATGGGGCGCCAGCGATCGCGCCGGCGTCGGCGGCTTCGCCGACATGCCGATCATCGATACGCCCGTGTCGATCAGCGCCTTCAGCCGCGAGCAGATGCAGGACCTGTCGATCCGCAGCGCCAGCGACGCCCTCGCCCACGACGCTTCCGTCAGCGACGCCTATAACGCGGTCGGCTATGCCGAGCAGTTCTCGGTGCGCGGCTTCATGCTGAACAATAACTCGGGCTACCGCAAGGACGGCATTGCCATTCCCGCCGACACCCAGATCCCGCTCGAGAACAAGGAGCGCCTGGAACTGCTGAAGGGCGTGGCCGGCATGCAGGCGGGCCTGGCGGCGCCGGGCGGCATCCTGAACTTCGTCACCAAGCGCCCGACCAGCAATGACCTGCGCTCGGTCACCGTCGAAGCGCGCGAGCGCGGCACCCTGTACGGCGCGGTCGACCTCGGCGGGCGCTTCGAGGACCGCCGCTTCGGCTACCGCGTGAACGCCGCCGCCGAGCGCCTGCGTTCCTACGTCGACGGCGCCGACGGCAAGCGCCAGTTCGTCTCCGGCGCGCTCGACTGGCAGATCAGCCCGGACGCCCTGCTCCAGCTCGACGCCGACTTCCAGCACAAGGAGCAAATCACCGCCCCCGGCTACCAGCTGCTGCGCGGCGTCGACCTGCCGCGCGGCGTGAACCCGAAGACCCTGCTCAATGCCCAGCCCTGGACCAAGCCAGTCGACACCGACAGCGCCAATGTCGGCCTGCGCTTCGACTACCGCCTGGACAGCGACTGGCGCGCCACGGTCACCGCCAACAAGCACTGGTTCAAGCGCGACGACTACACCGCCTTCCCTTACGGCTGCAGCAACGAGGGCGACGGCTACTACCCCGGCTATTGCGCGAACGGCGACTACGACGTGTACGACTACCAGAGCGTGGGCGAGCGCAAGACGCCGTTCGGCGTGCAGGCGCAAATCCAGGGCCGCTTTGCCAGCGGCGGCCTGCGCCACGTGCTCACCGCCGGCATCGGCTACGCCGAGCGCCACAACAGCTACGGCGACTATGTCTACGACTACGCCGGCTACAGCAACATCTACCACAACCTGGTCGTCGATCCGGCGCCGGGCAATCCCGGCACCGGCCCGGTCAGCGAGCGCTATACCGAGCGCGAACGCTCGCTGTTCGTGCAGGACATCGTCACCTTGAGTCCTGACCTCAGCCTGCACGCCGGCCTGCGCTACACCAGGATCGACAGCACGCAAACGCCGGAGCTCGAACTCGGCCCGACCGCGAACGAAGGCAGCTGGCTGCTGCCGAGCGCCTCGCTGGTGTACAGCATCACGCCGGGCTGGAACGTCTACGGCACGGTGGCCCACGGCCTGCAGTCGGGCGGCGTGGCCGAAATGGAAACCACCAACCAGAACGAAGATTTGGGCCCGAACCGCTCGAAGCAGTTCGAGCTGGGCGCCAAGGGCCGCCTGGGCGACGTGGCCCTCACCGCCGCGCTGTTCCAGATCAGCACCGGCCTTGAATACGTGGACGAAGCGAACACCTTTGTCCGCAACGGCAAGCAGGAACACCGCGGCTTCGAGCTGGCGGCCCAGCGCGGCAGCGGCGGCTTCACCTACGGCGCCACCCTGATGGCCTTGCGGGCAAGGCAGCAGGACACCGGCAGCGCCGTCTACGACGGCAAGCGCGCCACCAACGTGCCGGAACTGAAGACCACGCTGTGGGCGGACTACGCGCTGCCGATGGTGCCTGGCCTGAAGCTCAGCGGCCAATGGCAGTATGCGGGCAAGAAGGCCTTCGATCCGGAGAACACGGTGTACGTGCCGGGCTACCACGTGTTCGGCCTGGGCGCGGCGTATGGCCTGAAGATGGGTGCGAACAACGTGACGCTGCGCGCACGCGTGGACAACCTGTTCGACAAGTTCTACTGGCGCGACGTCACCCAGCAGCTGGGCGGCTACCTGCTGCCGGGCGCACCGCGCACCTTGCGCGTGTCGGCGCAGTTCGACTTCTGAAGCGCCGCCAGCGCCTCTTCAACCTGCCGCATTCGCTGCGGCAGGTCTCCGCTCACCAGCAAGTAAGGAATACCGCGCCCCTCCAGCTCGGCCAGCACCATGCGGTGCACCAGCGCGCGCACTTCTTCCGATTCGCGCTGCAGGCCGTCCGGCGTCCAGGGCGTGTCGGTGGCCGCCACCAGCGTCAAATCGTAATCGTGCGTGCGCGCCAGTTCCGCCAGCCGCGCATCGACGCGGCCCCAGTAGACGCGGCTGTACAGGGCCGTCATCAAGGGCGTGGTATCGCAGAACAGGAAGTCCCGCGCCAGCAGCGCGGCGGCGTCTTCCCGCGCACGCTGGGTGCGCGCGATGCCGAACTGGTCGTCCTCGAAGGGCACGCGGCCCATCGCGTCGACGAACTCGCGCAGGTATTCCGGCACCCATACCGTGCCATGGCGCCGGGCCAGCGCCTCGCACAAGGTCGACTTGCCCGAAGACTCGGCGCCGAGGACGGCAACACGCTTCATCGCGCCGCCTGCGCGATGTTGCCCCAGGCGCGCAGCCCGCGCGCCGCCAGCAGCACGAACACCGCATACAGCACCGCCGTCACGTGCAGGTCCTTGTACAGGTAGAGGCCCACGTACAGCACGTCGACCACGATCCAGACGATCCAGTTCTCGACTTTTTTGCGCGCCAGCAGCAGCTGGCCGACCAGACTACCGGCCGTGAGGAAGGCATCCATGTGCGGCACGTCGGTATTCGTGCAGGTCTCCAGGAACCACGACAGCAGCAGGAAGCCCGCCGCCCATCCCGCCAGCGCCCAGGCCCAGCCAGCGCCATGCAGGCGCGTGACCACCAGGCGCGTGTTGCCCGCTCCGCGCAGCCACTGGTACCAGCCCCACACCGAGGCCGCGATGAACACCAGCTGCAGGCCGCTGTCGCCATACAGGCGGGCGTCGAAGAACACCACCGCATAAGTGGCCGACGAGGTGATCGAGAACAGCCAGGCCCAGTGGTTCTGGCGCACGTTCAGCAGCACGGTGGTGACGGCCAATGCAAACGAGATCAGTTCGAGGGGAGTGGTCGGAAAGCCGAAGACGGCAAGGGTATCGTTCATTCAGGCGGTTCCGCGCAGGCTGCGCACATGGGGCTCGAGTCAGCAGGCGATTATGCGAGTTGACGCGGGAATGCGCAAGGCTGACTGTCCGAATCCGGACACCGGTGTTCGCAGGCGGTCAGCCGGCCTTCCCATGGACCGCTCAGTACGGGGCAAAGCAACCTGGCACGGCCCTTGCAACAGGCTAGGCATGGACCAAGCCCTCGCCCCCGCCTTCATCGCCCGCCGCCAGCGCCTGCGCCTGGCCTTCGGCGCCCTGCTCCTGGCCGCGCTGGCGGCCGCCGGCTGGGGCCTGAACCGCCTGCTGCGGCCCAGCGTGGCGCTGTCCGAGATCGTGGTGTCCACCGTGCGCAAGGGCGATGTCGCCAGCACCGTGAACGCCTCCGGCGTCGTGATCCCGGTGCGCGAGGAAGTGGTGGCCAGTCCGGCGGCGAGCCGCGTCGCCAAAGTCCACGCCAAGCCCGGCCAGCAGGTCGAGGCGGGCGACCTGCTGCTCGAACTCGACGAGCGCGAGATCCGCCTCGCGCTCGACGCGCTGCAGGAGCAGCTGGCGCAGCAGGAAAACCGCGTCGCCCTGCTGAAGGTGGAGCTGGACCAGAAGCACAAGGCGCTGGCCAGCAGCATCGAACTGCTGGAGCTCGACTTGCTGTCGGCGCGCGCGCGCCGGGAACGCAACCAGAAGCTGCGCCAGAGCGGCCTGGTGTCGGGCGAGGACTTGCTGGCGTCGGAACTGAACGTCAAGCGCACCGAGATCCAGCTGCGCCAGCAGCGCGAGCAGATCGCCGACAGCCGCCGCGCCACCGCCGGCGGCATCGGCGCCGCGAACCTGCAAAAGGCGATCCTCACCAAGCAGATCGCCCAGCAGGAACGGCTGCTGGCGCAGGCGCAGGTACGCGCGCCCTGGGCCGGCATGCTGACCTCCCTGGTGCAGGAAGAAGGTGCCAGCGTGGCCGCCGGCCAGCTGCTGGCGCGCGTGTCGGAGATGAACAACTACCGCGTCGAGGCCACGCTGTCCGACTTCCATGCGCGCCTGCTGGCGCCAGGCCAGCGGGTGCGCGTCGAGCAGAACGGCGAGATATTGGCCGGGCGCGTGCACACCATCCTGCCCGAGATCCAGAACGGCACCGTCAAGCTGCTGGTCGACCTCGACCAGCCGGGCAACCCGCACCTGCGCAACAAGATGCGGGTCGACGTCGGCATCGTCACCGAGCAAAAGACCGGCGCCCTGGTCATCGACGCCGGCGCCGCCTTCAACGGCAGCGGCCCGCAGGATGCCTTCGCCGTGCAGGGCGGCGAAGCGCGCAAGACCACGCTGCGGCTGGGCGGCGGCGACGGCAGGCTGGTGGAGGTGGTGTCCGGCGCGCGGCCGGGCGAGCGCTTCATCGTCTCCGACACCAGGGCCTTCAAGGACCTCGACCGCATCCGCATCACCGAATAACGATCACCAGAGAGAGAAAGACAGCCATGATCCGACTGAACAAAGTGAGCAAGACCTACCGCACCGACAAGGTGGAAACCCTGGCGGTCAAGGAAGTGGACCTGCACGTGAAAAAGGGCGAGTTCGTCGCCATGATGGGCCCCAGCGGCTGCGGCAAGAGCACCCTGCTGAACCTGATCGGCCTGCTCGACCGGCCCGGCGAGGGCAGCATCGATGTCGACGGCATCCCGATCACGCGCTACCGCGACAAGCAGGTGGCCAGGCTGCGCAACAGCAGCTTCGGCTTCATCTTCCAGAGCTTCCACCTGATCCCCGATCTGCGCGTGATCGACAACGTCGAACTGCCGCTGCTGTACCGCGCGATGCCTGCGACCGAACGCCGCCGCCTGGCCAGGGAGGCGCTGGAAAAGGTGGGCCTCGGTGCGCGCATCGACCACTTCCCGAACCAGCTATCCGGCGGCCAGCAGCAGCGCGTGGCGATCGCGCGCGCGATTGTCGGCAAGCCGCAGGTCCTGCTCGCCGACGAGCCGACCGGTAACCTCGACAGCAAGATGGGCGCCGAGGTGATGGACCTCCTGCTGAAGTTGAACAGCGAGGGCACGACCGTGGTCATGGTCACCCACGACGAACACGAGGCGCGCCGCACCAGCCGCATCGTGCGCGTGTTCGACGGCCAGCTGGTCGCGTAAGGAGACGCCATGCTCCGCAATTACCTGCTCACCGCATGGAAGGTCTTCATGCGCCGTAAACTCTTCACCGCGATCAACCTGCTGTGCATCGTGCTGACCCTGGTGGTGCTGATGGTGGTCACCTCGCTGCTGGAAACCGCCTTCCGCCCGTCCGGGGTCGAAGGCCGCAGCGACCGCTTCCTGCAGATCGTCATGATGCGCATGGACAGTCCGGACGGCAGCCGCGTCAGCACCACGCCGCTCGGCTACAAGATGGTCGAGAAGTACCTGAAACCGATGCCGGGCGTCGAGCGCGTGGCGGCGGCCACGCTGCCGACCGGCGCCGCCGTCTACCAGGGCGATCGCGTGAGCGAGGTGCAGATGCGCCGCGTCGACGCCGACTACTGGAAGATCCTCGACTTCACCGTGCTCGCGGGCCGCCTGCCGAACGCCGCCGACGATGCCGCCGGCCGCATGATCGCCATCCTCAACGCCAGCACCGCCAGGCGCCTGTTCCCCGGCGCGCCATCGCTTGCGCTGGGCCAGCACATCGACATCAACGGCCAGAACTTCGAGGTCGCCGGCGTGGTGGAAGACGCGATGCACGTGAACGCCTTTGCCGACATCTGGGCGCCGATCAGCACCTTCGGCTCCTCGGATTACCGCAACCAGCTGACCGGCATGTTCACGGCCATGGTCCTGGCCGAGCGCGGCGCCGACCTGCCGCGCATCCAGCGCCAGGTGGCGCAGATCGCCAGCACCGTGGTGCAGGACGATCCGAAGCAGTGGAAGACCACCCGCTTCTGGGCCGACACCAAGCTCGATCTGTTCGCGCGCCTGACGATGGGCAACAACGAGACCATCGACTCCGGCGCCGGCAAGCTGCTGGCCCTGATCGCCGTGGCGATGCTGGTCTTCATGCTGCTGCCGGCACTGAACCTGGTCAACCTGAACACCGGCCGCATCATGGAGCGGCGGGTCGAGATCGGCGTGCGCAAGGCCTTCGGCGCCACCAGCAGCCAGCTGGCGCTGCAGCTGGTGGTGGAAAACGTGCTGCTTTGCCTGGCCGGCGGCCTGCTGGCCCTGGCCGCCACCGCCGGCATGCTGGCCTGGCTCGAGCACATCCAGCTGATCAACTATATGCGCTACGACCTGAACCTGGCCGTGTTCGGCTGGGGCATGCTGATCGCCACCGTCTTCGGCCTGCTCTCCGGCGTCCTGCCCGCCTGGAAGATGTCGCGCCTCGACCCCGTCCACGCCCTGAAGGGAGCCATCTGATGTTCCGCCATTTGCTGAAACTGACCTGGAAACGCAAGTCCAGGAACCTGATGCTGAGCCTCGAGATCCTGCTCGCCTTTGCCATCGTGTTCGGCGTCGCCGCCTTTGGCGCGCGCTACCTGCAGCTGTACCGCATGCCGCTCGGCTTCGACGGCGGCGACGTCTGGTCGGTCGGCATCCAGCCCGGCGACAACGGCAAGCAGCGCTTCGACGCCGCCGTCTACGACAGCCTGCGCCGCGGCCTGCTTGAGTTGCCGGAAGTGCGGAGCGCCGCCTTTACCGCCATCGAACCCTACGCGATGTCGACTTATGCGTCCGACCTGCGGCGCAACGCCAGGGCGCCGCAAGTACACACCGAAATGATCGAGGCCGACGACGCCCTGCCCCAGGTGCTGGGCGTGAAGCTGAGCGAGGGCCGCTGGTTCTCGGCGCTCGACAACGGCAGCGCGGCGCGTCCCGCCGTGATCAACCGCCGCATGGCCGACGCCATGTTCCCCGGCGAGCGTGCGCTCGGCCAGCGGTTCACCGACGGCGAAGGCGCCAAGCCGGGCACCGCCTACCGCGTGGTCGGCGTGGTCGATGAGTTCCGCCAGAAGGGCGAGTTCGCGGCGCCGGTGAACTTCGCCTTTACCCGCTTCGAGGCGGGCCTGCGCGACGACGACCTGCGCGTGATGGTCCTGAAGGTCAGGCCCGGCACCGAACGCGATTTCGAAAAGCGCCTGAGCCGGCGCCTGAAACTGGTGCGCAACGACTGGAACTACCAGATCGCGCCACTGTCCACGATGCGCAAGACCATGCTGCACACGCGCGCCATGCCGCTGGTGCTGGTGTCGGTGGTCGCGGGCTTCATGCTGGTGATGGTCGCCTTTGGCCTGTTCGGCGCACTGTGGCAGAACACCACCGCGCGCATTCCCGAGATCGGCCTGCGCCGCGCGATCGGCGCCAGCGCCGCCGGCATCTACCGCCAGATCGTGCTCGAACAGTGCATGCTCAGCACGATTGCCATCTTGCTCGGGCTGGCCCTGCTGGTGCAGCTGCCGCTGACCGGCGTGTTCGGCGATAGCCTGAACTGGAGCGTCTTCGCGGGCGCCGCCGCCCTGTCGACGCTGCTCATCTATCTGCTATCCTTGCTGTGCGCCCTGTACCCGGGCTGGCGCGCCAGCCGCCTGAGCCCGACCGAAGCGCTGCACTACGAATAGAAGAAGACACAGAAAGAAGACACGCACACGATGGACGCATCACGCACCCCGCGCATCCTGGTCGTCGACGACGATGGCGCGGTCCAGGTTTCGCTGGCCCTGCTGCTCAAGCAATCCGGTTTCGACGCCGCCTGCTGCGACGGGCCGGCGCAAGCCCTGGCGCTGCTGGCGCGCGAACCCTTCGACCTGGTCCTGCAGGACATGAATTTTTCGCTGCAGACCAGCGGCGCCGAGGGCCTGGCCCTGCTCGACGCGATCCGCCAGCGGCACCCGCACCTGCCGGTGCTGCTGATGACGGCCTGGGGCTCGATCGGGCTGGCGGTGAGCGGCATCAAGGCCGGCGCCGCCAACTTCTTCACCAAGCCCTGGGACAATGCCCAGCTGGTGGAACTGGTGCGCGCCACGCTGGAGCTGGCCGGCACGCCGGCCGGCGGCCCGACGCGCCAGGCGCTCGATGGCGCGTTCGACTTTTCCGCCATCGTCGGCGAGCACCCCAAGCTGCTGCGCGTGCTGGCGACGATTGGGCAGGTGGCGAAGACGCGGGCGCCGGTGCTGATCCTCGGCGAAAGCGGCACCGGCAAGGAGCTCGTCGCCGACGCCATCCACCGCAACAGCCCGCGCGTGGGCGCGCCGATCGTCAAGATCAACATGGGCGCGGTCACGCCGACCCTGTTCGAGAGCGAGATGTTCGGCCACGTGCGCGGCGCCTTCACCGATGCGCGCAGCGATCGCAAGGGCCACATCGCCGCGGCCGAAGGCGGCACCCTGTTCCTCGACGAGATCGGGGAACTGAACCGCGGCGACCAGGTGAAGCTGCTGCGCGTGCTGCAGGACGGGCGCTACCAGCCGGTCGGCGCCAGCCGCAGCGAGCAGGCCGACGTGCGCGTGGTGTCGGCCACGAACCGCGAGCTGGCCGAACTGGTGGCCGCCGGCGACTTCCGCGAAGACCTGTTCTACCGCCTGAACCTGATCACCATCCGCCTGCCGCCGCTGCGCGAGCGGCGCAGCGACATCCCGCTGCTGGCGCGCCACATCGCCGCCGGCGTGGCCGACAGCTACGGGCTGGGCGAGGCGAGCCTGAGCGCCAGCGCGCTCGACTGGCTGGGCGCCCAGCCCTGGCCGGGCAACATCCGCCAGCTGAAGCAAACGCTGGAACGCACCCTGCTCCTGGCCGGCAAGGCCCAGTTGACGGGCGCCGATTTCGCCGCCGGCCAGCACGATGAAGCTGGGGGCAGCGCCGGCGCGGCGCGCCTGGGGGTGGACGGCATGACGCTGGAACAGGTGGAGCGCCACATGATCGAGCAAGCCCTCGGCCAGCACGGCGGCAACATCACGCGCGTGGCCAAGGCGCTCGGCCTGTCGCGCACCGCCCTGTACCGGCGCCTGGAACGCCACGGCCTGGCCGAAGCCGGCGGGCCGGAAGAATGACGCTGCGCCTGCGTCTGGGCGCCTACCTGCTGGCGCTGCACCTGCTGCTGTTCGGCGCCGCGGGCTGGCTGCTGATCAGCCATCCGCTGTGGTTCGTGCTGGCCGAGGCGCTGCTGCTGGGCAGCCTGGCGCTGGGCTTCGCGCTGCTGCGGCGCGCGCTCGAGCCGCTCGGCTACACGCGCCGCTTCCACGACCTGCTGCAGGACCAGCACTACGCGAACCGCCTTTCCGCACCCGCCTCGCGTGAGCTGGAAGAACTGGTCGGCATGTTCAATGCCATGCTGGCCGCCCTGCACCGCGAGCGCCTGGCCGCCGGCGAGCAGCAGGGCTTCCTCGACCGCCTGCTGGAAGCGACGCCGGGCGCGGTGCTGGTGTTCGATTTCGACGGCGCCGTCAGCCTGGTGAACGCCAGCGCCCTGGCCCTGCTCGGCATCGAGCAGCCGCAGGGCCGCACGCTGGCCTCGTGGCTGGCGGCGGACGCGCCGCTGGCGCCCGGGCTCGACGCCCGCGCGCGCGAACGCCGCCGCGACCTCATCGCCCAGCTCGACGCCCTGCCCCTGGGCGACAGCCGCCTGCTCACCGACCTCGAGGGCCGCCGCTACCGCGCCCAGCGCGGCCAGTTCTACGACCGCGGCTTCGCGCGCCACTTCCTGATGGTGGAAGAACTGACGGCGGAGCTGGAGGATTCGGAACGCGCCACCTACGCCAAGCTGGTGCGGGTGCTGGCGCACGAGGTGAACAACACCGTGGCCGCCACCCGCTCCGTGCTCGATTCGCTGCTGTTCTACCGCAGCCAGCTGGCCGACGCGGATGCCTTGGACTTCGCCACCGCCATCGAGGCGGTCAAGCGCCGCAATGTGAGCCTGGGCGAATTCATCGACCGCTTCACGCGCGTGGTCAAGATGCCGGCGCCCGAGCTGCGGCCGACCGATGTGCGGGCGATGGTCGACGACATCCTGTGGCTGAACCGCGAACAGTGCGCCAGCCGCGGCATCACGCTCGGCTGGCGCCGCTGCGACGACCTGCCGGCGCTGGCGCTGGACGCGCAGCTGATGGAAGGCGCGCTGATCAATATCGTGAAGAATGCGGTCGAGGCGGTGGCGGCAAGGCAGGCCGCCGGGGTCGCGGGCGGGCATGTGGCCTTGTCGCTCGAGGTCGATGGCGGGGAGGCCGTGCTGGCGGTGAGCGATTCGGCCGATCTGCTGGGCGAGGTGCCGCCCCGGCAGCTGTTCACGCCTTTCTTCAGCACCAAGCAGGGCGGCCAGGGGATCGGCCTGATGTTCGTGCGCGAGGTCTTGACGCGGCATGGGCTGGCGTATTCGCTGGCCTCGAGCGGCGGTGGCGAGACGCGCTTCGCGATTCGGTTTGCGCTTGCGGACCGGGATGTTTGACGTACCTACCGGCGTGCGACGCCATCACCGACAACAATAAAAAAACCGCGGCGGGATTGCTCCGGCCGCGGTGTCGAATCAATCGAAGCCCATTATTTTTTCGGGTACTTGATCGTCATTTCCTTCAGCAGGTTGTCGGCGCCGTCGACTTCCTTCATCACCCACAGCATGTAGCGGATATCCACGTGGATGGCGCGCGTGATGGCGGTGTCGAAGTACCAGTCCTTGGTGATCGACTCGTAGGTCGAGTCGAAGTTCAGGCCGACCAGTTCGCCGCGCTTGTTCATCACGGCCGAACCCGAGTTGCCGCCGGTGGTATCGGCGCTCGACAGGAAGTTCACGGGCACCGTGTTCAGCACCGGGTCCTTGAACACGCCATAGCGCTTGGCCTTGACCGCTTCGGTCAGCTTGGCCGGCACCAGGAACGGATCCTTGCCGGTCGCCTTTTCGACGATGCCTTCGACGGTCGTGAACGGACCCTTCACCAGGCCGTCGCGCGGCGCGTAGGGCGACACGGTGCCGAAGGTCACGCGCAGGGTCGAATTCGCATCCGGGTAGACGGGTTTGCCCTGCGACTTCTTCCAGGCGATCACGGCGGACATGTACTGCGGGATGGTGCGGTCGAGGTTACCGTCGATGTCCTTGCGGGCGTCGTCCTGCTTGGCGGCGATGCCGTCCAGGCGCACGGCGAGCGCGATGAAAGGATCGCTCGACTTGCGGAAGGCCTCCACGTCCTGGCCGATCCAGGCCAGGCGCTTGGCGGTGTCGGCCAGCTCGGTCTTCTTGTAGTAGGCATCCAGGCTGTCCGCCTTCGGCAGCAGCGCGTCCAGGCCGTTCGGGCGCTGGGCGGCGTCGATCTTCGCGTAGCGCCGCAGGCCGGCGGCCCAGCGCGCCTGGTCGACCGCCGGCACGAAGGACTGCTCCAGGCGGGTCAGGCGCGCCTTGATGAAGGAGAGGTCGCGCTCCTGGTAGCCGGATTCGCGCTGGGCGTCCGGCTTCTGGCGTTCCTGGGCCAGGCGGTACAGGGTGCGCGCGCTTTTCAGCAGATCGCTGTGCGTGGCTTCAAGGTAGCTGGCCTCCTGGCGCGACAGGCGCATGTCCATCTCGATCAGGGTATCGAGCCGGCCGAGCAGGTCGGCGCCGCTGCCGTTCTTGCCGTACCAGGCGCGGAACTCGGCATCCTGCACATCCTTGATGGCGGCGATGTCCTTGCGCGCGAAGCCGTCGAGCAGGCCTTGCGTTTTCTTCAGCACGTTGTTCAGGCTCTTGGCGACGCTGGCGTAGCGCACGTCCCAGGCGGCGTTGCCGCGGGTAGCGGCTGCGATCACGTCGAGGTCGGCCGTGATGCTGGCGACTTTCGCCGGATAGTCGACGTCGCGCGCGAAGCGGATTTCCGACGGCAGCTTGTAGCGGCTGGTGCGGCCCGGGTAGCCGGCCAGCAGGATCGGGTCGCCGTTCTTCAGGCCTTCGGCGGAGACCACCAGGAAGTCCTTCGACTTGTACGGCACGTTGTCGGGCGACGGATCGGCCGGGCGGCCATCCTTGCCGACGTAGGCGCGCAGGAAAGTGAAGTCGCCGGTCTGGCGTGGCCACTCGTAGTTGTCGATGTCGCCGCCGAAGTTGCCGATCTTGTCGGACGGCGCGTACACCAGGCGCACGTCGCGGATCATCAGCTGCTTGATGCGGTAGTACTCGAGGCCGCGGTGGAAGGCCGGCACCGAGCAGCGGTAGGCCTTGTCGCTCTCGCACTCGGCAATCAAGGCCTTGATGCGCGAGGAGATCGCCTCGCTGCGTTCGCGCCCGCTCATGTTGGCGCCCAGGCCGTCCAGCACGCGGCCGGTCACGTTCTCGACCTTCTCGGTCACGTACACCAGCGAGTTCGGACCGCCCGGCAGCTCTTCGGCGCGGGTCCTGGCCAGGAAGCCGTCGACGATGTAGTTCTTTTCCGGCGTCGAATTACGCTGGATGGCGCCGTAGCCGCAGTGGTGGTTGGTGACCACCAGGCCGTCCGGCGACACGAACGAGGCCGAGCAGCCGCCCAGCGACACGATCGCGCTCATCGGATGCTTCGACAAATCGGCCAGCTTCGCGGCCGGGATCGTGATGCCGATGCGTTTCAGTTCGGAGGACAGCTGCGGCAGCTGGTGCGGTTGCCACTGGCCTTCGTCGGCGGCGGCGTGTGCCGCGACGCCAAGAAGGACGACCGGCAGGACGATGGATTTGAACAAGATGAGACCCCGGATGAAAAAACAAGCGGCGAGTATAGCCTGCCTGCCGGGGTGGCGAAAACGGTTTTTTGGCGTAGGTACGGGCCGCTGCCGCCGCCCGCCAGGCCAGCGGCGGCGGCTTGCGGCAGATTGCGCGGCCGGTCAGCCGCGTGTGCGCCTGCGCGCCGCCAGGCCCGCGGCCAGCCCCAGGCCAAGCAGGGCCAGGCTGGCCGGTTCCGGCACCTCGCTGGCGGCGAGCTCGAAGTTGAAGCGCTGGCCATCGGCGCCGAAGGCGTAGTTCACGTTGTCGACGAAGCCGGTGAAGCTGCCGTTCCAGCCCGAACCGATGCCGAACTCGATGCCGAGGATGGCGCTGTTCGCACCGAGTACGTCGGCGGGCGCGCCGGGACGCGGACCATTCATCCACTCGGCCAGCGTGGTGCCGTAGTCTTCCACGGTATTCCCCGGGGCGAACTGGCGCATCCAGAAATTGCCGCCGATGATGTCGCTGCTGGTCCACACGCCCTCGGCCAGGCCGCCGCCGTTGTATACCTGCTCCCAGATCAGGTAGCCGGTGTCGCCCGTCGTGGCGCTGTCGCCGTCGGCGTCGTACAGCAGGCGCAGCGCCGGCTGCAGGTGCGATGGAGCGCTGCCGCCGGAAGCGCGGTACCAATCGTAGCTGAGCGCGCTCAGCTTGCCGAGCGTGCGCCCGGCAACGTAGCCCCAGCTGTAGGCGAAATCGGCCTTGCCGGCGCCGTCGGCCAGGGACATCTCGACCGAGCCCTTGCCGTTGCGGGCGTTGGCGTCGGTGATCGCCGCGCTGCTGTTGGCGCGCACATTGCTCACGTTCCAGTGGTTCAGGCCGGGTCCCATGTCTTCTGGCGTGACGACGATCGTTGCGGCCTGGGCGCCGGCGCCGGTGGCAGCGGCGGCGAACAGCATGGCGTAGAACAGCGTTTTCATGGTCATCCCCTTGTGATTAGTTTGGTTATTTTTAACTGCGTAAATATACTAGCAGCATAATATTTCAATCGAGTACACATTTCAATGCTGAGTAGGCAGCTGGCAACAGGCCTCGGCACTTGCGGATAGAATGGCCGTGTCGCCGTTCTGCTACTGCCTTCGTTGCTACCCGCCTGATATGGACCGTCTCTCCAGCCTGATGCGCCGCCTGGCGATCGAACCCTACACCCTCGCCCTGCTCGGCATGGTCGTACTGGCCAGCTTCCTGCCCGCCAGCGGGCAAGTCGCCGCCGCGCTCGGGAAGGTCACCACCTTCGCCATCGGCCTGCTGTTCTTCCTGCACGGCGCCAAGCTCTCGCGCGAAGCGATCGTCGCCGGCCTGCTGCACTGGCGCCTGCACCTGCTGGTACTGGCCTCGACCTTCGTCGTGTTCCCGCTGCTGGGCCTGGCCATCAAGCCGCTGGCGCTTGGCTTGCTGACGCCCGACCTCTACCTCGGCATCCTGTTCCTGTGCGTGCTGCCGTCGACCGTGCAGTCATCGATCGCGTTCACGGCGATGGCGCGCGGGAACGTGGCGGCGGCAGTGTGCAGCGCCTCGGCCTCTAACTTCCTCGGCATCTTCCTCACGCCGCTGCTGGTGGGCGCGCTGATCGTCCACGGCGCTGGCGACGGCGGCTTCGGCTGGGCCCAGGTGTGGCCGATTGTCGAACAGCTGCTGCTGCCCTTCCTCGCCGGCCAGCTGCTGCGCCCCTGGATCGGCGCCTTCATCGACCGCCACAAGCCGGTGCTGCGCTACGTCGACCAGGGCTCGATCCTGCTGGTGGTGTACACCGCGTTTTCGGAATCCGTCACCGAGGGCCTGTGGCAGCATGTGTCGGGCGGCACGCTTGCCGCCCTGCTCGGCATCTGCGCCCTGCTGCTGGCGATCGCCCTGTGCCTGGCCACCTGGACCAGCCGCCGCCTCGGCTTCTCGAAGGAAGACGAAATCACCATCGTCTTCTGCGGCTCGAAGAAAAGCCTGGCCACCGGCGTGCCGATGGCCAAGGTTTTGTTCGCGCCCTCGGCGCTGGGCATGATCATCCTGCCGGTGATGCTGTTCCACCAGATCCAGCTGATGGTCTGCGCCGTCCTGGCCCAGCGCTGGGCCAGGCGCCAGCAACTGGCAGCCGCCCCCGCCGAAATGAAGAGCGCGTACATCCGGCGCCCGTAGACGCTCCCTGCCTGCCCCCGGGCCTCGTCGATGAAATGGCGGAACAGCCGGGGGCTGGGCGCAAGCGCCATGTGGTCCACGTAGCCGTCGAGTGACTGGTTCATTCCGAATACGAGCTGCGCCATGACGCACTCCTGGTTGACCATGTGTGATCGGGAACCGGCCGTATCGCCCCGCGATGATACTGCTACAGCCGAGGCCGTGTCCGAATCTCAGACCTGCCCCCGGCTGTTGCCCTGCGCCCTCACTCGATGCCGACTTCCTTGCGGTTGTCGCGCGAGACGCGGTCGATCATCTTGTTGTACGGGTCGACGCCGACCTCGAAGGGCTGTTCCTTCACGGTCACCGTGATCACCGGGTTGGCGCCGGACACCACGCGCTTTTCCAGCAGCAGCACTTTCTCGTCGGCTTCCTTGGCGCCCTTGGCGCGCGCGAACACGCCGATCTCCACCGGCTCGTCGTAGGCGCGGGCGGTTTCCTTGCCCTTGCCGTCGGCCTCCATCTTGGCCAGGTGCAGCTTCATGGTCACGTCCCACTGGCCGTCGCTGCGCTTCCTGGCCGAGGCGTCGAGCACGCGGTTATCGTAGAAGACGATCTTCTCGAACAAATCGGCGATCAGTGCGTGCTTGGCCGGCGGCGCCTCGGCGCGGATGTAGTCGAGCAGTTCGGCCGATGTCGTGAACGGCGACTCCTGGTAGCCCTTGTCCTGCAGGAAGCGCTTCAGGGCGCGGTTCAGGGCTTCCTCGCCGATCTCGTCGCGCAGGCGGTAGAACACCAGGCTGCCCTTGCGGTAGTGGATGTAGTCCTGGTTTTCCACGCGCACGAGCGGCAGTTCCTCGATCAGTTCACCGCCGCGCGAACTCAGGTAGCGATCGAGTTCGTAGCGCAGGAAGCGGCGCATCTGGCCGCGGCCGTATTCCTTCTCCATCACCATCAGCGCCGAGTACTGCGCCAGCGATTCGATCAGCATGCTGGCGCCCTGGACGTTGGCGGCGGTCACCTGGTGGCCCCACCACTGGTGGGCCATCTCGTGGGCGGTCACGTAGAACACGTAGTCCAGGTCTTCCTTGTCGCGCAGGTCGGCGATGAAGCCGATCGATTCCGAGAACGGGATCGTGTTCGCGAACGACTGGGCGAAGCTGCTGTAGTTCGGGAACTCCAGGATGCGCACCTGCTTGTGCTGGTAAGGCGTGAACCGGGTCGTGAAGTAGTCGAGCGATTTCTGCGTGCCCGCGATCATGCGGTCGACGTTGTACGCATGCTTCCGGTCGTAATAGATCTCGATCGGGATGCCTTTCCACTCGCCCTTCTTGACCTGCCAGTCGGCCGACAGGTAGGCGAAGAAGGGCATCATCTTCTGGTCCATCTTGTATTGGTAGTAGTTGCGGCCGTTTTCCTTCCAGGTCTTCTGCAGGTAGCCCGGCGCCAGCGCGATCTGGCTGCCGCTCGTCGACACCGTGGTCTCGAAGTTGATCCAGTCCGCGTCCGCCCCGAACATCGAGTTGGCGCGCGCCGCCTGGTCTTCCAGCCTGGCCATGCGCTCGGGCTCGCCCAGGCCGCGCTTGCGGCGCTCGTTGCGGTCGGTCAGCTCGAAGTCCTTCTGGTAGCCGATCAGCGGGAAGAAGGCGCGGTTGTTGAAGAAGCTGCCGTTCAGGTTGATGGTGTCGGGCACGCCGCCGTTGCTGAAGCCTTCGCGCCGCACGTCGACCACGAAGTCGAGCGGCAGGCGCGCGCCCGGCGCGATCGGCTGCGCCAGCTTGACGATACGGAAGCCCGATTCCTTGTCGTCCAGCTCGACCTTGTGCGCGGGCAGGCCGGAGAAGATGGTCGTCACGTCGGCGTTGGTCTGCAGGCGCAGCGTATCGAGCGGCTGGCTGGTCTTGTTCTGCAGCGCATAATGGCCGCGGATCGCCACCCGGCGCTCCTCCGGATAGATGTCGACGGCGGCGCGCACGTCGGTGATCTTCGCGTGCGGCAGGTCCTTGTACTTGCGGTAGGCCTTTTCGTAACGGGCTTGCTTGTCCATCGCCACATCGCCGGCTTCGTAGCGGGCCAGGGTATTCGTGTTGTGGAAGATCCAGGCGCCGACGCCGGCAAAGGCGATGGCGCAGGCGGCCAGCGCCGCACCCGACGGACCCTTCAAACGGCGGCCGGCCGTGCGCACGCGGCTGCGCCAGTCGAGCGACAGGCCGCGTACCCAGAAGGCCTGGGCCACGATCAGGGCGCCGACCACGAACACGCTCCAGTACAGCACGAACCAGGCCCAGCCCGCGAGAAAGTGGCCGTAGCCGTTCATGTCCGAATACGGCGTGCGCGGCAGGCCGGCGATGTTGTACAGGTTGTGGTCCAGGTGCATGACGCCGGCCACCACCTGCGACACCATCAGCAGGATCATCAGGCCATAGCCGATGAACTTGTTGTTGGTGATTACCTGCAGCACGATGGCGATCAGGCCCATCAGGATGAAGGGAACGCTGGCGATCAGCATGCCCTGCACGTACAGTCCCGGCTCGATCGGCGCACCGCCGCGCACCAGCTGGATCACGACCGCGGCCACGATGCCGGTGGCCAGGAAGGCCAGCACCACGCCGGCCAGCGCCAGGCTCTTGGCCACCAGCGGCGCCCAGTTCGGCACCGGCATGGCGTCGTTCACGTCGGCGATCCTGGCCTGGCGCTCCTTGAAAATCAGCTCGCCCGCATAGAAGGTCACGATAATGAGCAGCATGAAGGTGAAGCTGTTGTTCAGGACTTCGACCATCATGTGCGTGGTCGCATACACGTCGGTGCCGAAGATGCGCCCCATCTGGGTCGCGCTGCCGACCATGTTCGCCACGCCGAGCAGCAGCATGACCACGAACGGCACGCTCTTGAACACGGCGCCGGCGTCGAAGGCGAAGATGTGCCAGCACTGGGTCCAGCGCGTGGCGGCGCTGAAGCGCGGTACGGTGCGCGGCAGCGCAAGGTGTGCAGGCACCGGCGCGCTCGCAGCCTGCGCCCTGGCCTTGCCGAACAGGCGCTTGCCGGTACCCGCGCGCTGCGGCTTGAACAGCGCCAGCGTCAGGCCGAACAGCGCCAGCGCCACGGCGCCCCAGAGCGCGCGGTTGGCCAGGATGTAGCCGCCAAAGTCGGGCAAACCGGCGTTGGCGTCGGCGGTGGAGAAGTAGCGCGTGGCGCGGCCCAGGGCGCGCACGCCGAAGGGGTCGCTCAGGACGGCGACCCACTCGTTGTCGATGTTCGAGGTAAAGCTGCCTGCCACCACCCACAGCACGAAGAAGGCCAGCACGCCGACGTACACCATCAGGATCGAGCGCGTGGTCGCGGCCAGCAGCATCAGCAAGGCGCCGATGAAGAACAGGTTCGGCACCACGATCACGCCGAGCGACCACAGGTAGGCCCTGCCCGCGAACGGGCCGACGCGCGCGGCGTCGACCCAGGGCATCAGGGGGCCGAGCATCATGCCGCCCACCGCGACCAGGAAGATGAACAGGCAGGCCACCAGGCCGGCGACGAAGCGCCCGCCCAGGTAGTCGTGCTTTTTCATGGGGGTGGCGAACAGCATGTCGGCGATGCCGACCTCGCCGTCGCGCAGCACGGTGCCGGCGATGAAGATGGTGACCACGAACATCGAGATCAGGCTGAAGACGCTGAGCAGCTGGGCGACCACCAGCGGCGCGTTGCGGTTCACGTTGCCGATGCCGCCGCCGACCTGGATCGCATCGGTGGTGGTGGCGCCAAAGGCGAGCGCGCCGAACAGGCAGGCGCAGACCCAGAGCAAGGGCTGGCGCAGCTGCATGCCGAGTTCGAACTTGAAGAATTCCCTGAACATGGCTTTCTCCTTATGCCGTCAGCGGCGCGCCGGCCGCGGGCGTCACGGCCCTTGCCTGCGCTTGCGCGGCGCGGCCGGCGTTGCGGATCTGGAGGAAGTACACGTCTTCCAGGTTGGCGTCGACGTGCTCGAAACCCTCGTCCGGCTGCGATTCGGCATACACGTTGATGCGCGGGCGGCCGCCCACCAGGCGGCTGGTGAGCACGTTGAAGCGCTCCTGGTATTCCGGCAGCGCTTCCGGGCTGACGGTGCGGCTCCAGACGCGGCCCTTCAGGGTGTCGATCGCGGCCTGCGGCTCGCCCTGCAGCAGCACGGTGCCCTTCGCGATCATGGCCATGCGCGGGCACAGGTCGGTCACGTCCGCGACGATGTGGGTCGAGAGGATGACCACCACTTGCTCGCCGATCTTCGCCAGCAGATTCAGGAAGCGGTTGCGTTCGTCGGGGTCGAGGCCGGCGGTCGGCTCGTCGACGATCACCAGGCGCGGCGCGCCCAGCAGGGCCTGGGCGATGCCGAAGCGCTGGCGCATGCCGCCGGAATAGGTGCCGAGGGCGCGCTTGCGCGCTTCCCACAAGTTGGTCTGCTGGAGCAGCCCTTCGACCGCTTCCTTGCGCTCGCCCTTGCCGGTCAAGCCTTTCAGGACGGCGAAGTGGTTCAGCAGTTTTTCGGCGCTGACCTTCGGATACACGCCGAAGTCCTGCGGCAGATAGCCGAGCTGGCGCAGCAAGCCTTCCTTGTCGCGCAGGACGTCGATGCCGTCGAAGTGGATGCTGCCGCTGTCGGGATCCTGCAGCGTGGCGATGGTGCGCATCAGCGAAGACTTGCCGGCCCCATTCGGCCCGAGCAGGCCGAACATGCCGTTCGGGATCTCGAGGCTGACATCGTTGATGGCCTTGACGCCATTCGCATAGGTCTTGTTGAGCTGCTTGATCGATAACATGGGCGTTTCTCCAGGTGGCGTGCTCGTTTGGACGAGGGAATATTGGTTGATTGCCAATGTATCCTTAACCAAAAGTAATGTCTGCATGAAGTGACAGATTGCGCAAATCCGGGAATGAACGACGGATAAGGCGGAATACGCGATGGTTTTATTGCTTGACGAAAAAGAAAAGAGATCTTAAAGTGATATCACTTATAGATCACCTGGAGACCCGGACATGTCGAACCACAAAAGGCAGGAAACCCCGCTAACGTCGATGAATGGCTACCTGGCCTTTGCCGGCGGCCTGCTCGCCATCGTGGCCGGCGCCTTGCTGGTGCGCGGGGTGGGCGCCATCGGCATGCTGCTGGTGGTACTCGGCGTGGTGGTGCTGGCCGGGCTGTACATGCTGCAGCCGAACGAAACCGCGGTGCTGACGCTGTTCGGCCGCTATGTCGGCACCGACCGCAGCGAAGGCTTGCGCTGGGCCTTCCCGCTGTACCGCAAGCACCGCCTGAGCGTGCGGGCGCGCAACCTGAACATCCCGACCCTGAAGGTCAACGACAAGCGCGGCAACCCGGTCGAGATCGCGGCCGCCGTGGTCTGGCGCGTGCGTGATACGGCGCAGGCGATGTTCGAGGTCGACAGCTACGAGCGCTACGTGGCGGTGCAGGCGGAAGCGGCGCTGCGCCACCTGGCCGCGCAATATGCGTATGACGAAGGCGAGGACCTGGCGGCCGGCGAAATGACCCTGCGCGGCGGCGCGGCCGAAGTGGCGGCGGCCCTGCGCACCGAGCTGACCGAGCGTTTCGAGGCGGCGGGCGTGGAAACGGTGGACGCCAAGCTGACCCACCTGGCCTACGCGCCGGAGATCGCCCAGGTCATGCTGCGCCGCCAGCAGGCGCAGGCGATCATCAGCGCCCGCGCCCAGATCGTGCGCGGCGCGGTCGGGATGGTGGAAGAAGCATTGAAGGGCTTGGCCGAGCGCGAGATCGTCGAACTCGACAGCGAGCGCAAGGCGGCGATGGTGAGCAACCTGCTGGTGGTGCTGTGCTCGGACCGCGAGACCCAGCCGATCGTCAACACCGGCACCCTGTACCAATAAAGGCGAAGGCGGATGGCAAGTCCCGGCAAAAAATCCTACCCGTTGCGCATCGATCCCGCCCTGTGGGAGCAGCTGCAGCGGCTGGCCGCCAACGACCTGCGCAGCGTGAACGCGGAAATCGAGTTCCTGCTGCGCGAAGCCCTGGCCCGGCGCGGCATCCGCGTCACCCCACCCGCTCCGCAGGACGGCGGCGCCGAATAAACCCGGA
>Ga0265780_10000789_pt1 | contig 47280 bp, 31 predicted proteins | sample P1T30metagenome_FD_192432 | JGI IMG/M metagenome (GOLD analysis project Ga0265780, IMG submission 192432) | Plant litter microbial communities from East Loma Ridge, Irvine, California - P1 T30 | ecosystem: Environmental > Terrestrial > Plant litter > Unclassified | place: USA: California... | reverse complement strand
TGACGTCGTTATATCATAATTGAATCCCCCCCCCCTGTCTCGCTCACATCATCCCATGCAGCTTCATGACCGTAACAAGCGTTCCCAAAACGCATCCTCGAGCAGATCTAGCTTACACGTCCGACCAACCTCTACATCGCAAGCGCTGCCTCCAAATCCACTCTGAGGCCTCGACCCTTGCGGCTCGCCACCAGCTCCAAACCTGTCACCTCCACCAGAAAACCTGCCCGCATTGACTGGGCGAAACCTCGCTTCCGTCTCGCTCACGTCGCCTGACCCGGTCCGAGCGCGCATCGCAGCTTGATCCTGTCGCCACTTGACTTTGATCTTGACCACCAGAGCAGAGAACCAATCCAGAAGCTCATCGTGTCGCTCCTGCGCATGCGCCGCGCCCATTCGCGTGACGAGCGTGTCGAGCAGTGCTTCGGGTTCCAGCAGGCCGCGGATGGCTCCCGGCACGGCTTCCCAGGTCTCGAATTGGGGGTGCAGAACCAGGAACAGAACTGCGAGGACAGACAGTAAGTTCGTCCAGTCGATGATCGTGAAGAAGAAAATCGTGGCAGGCGGGCTTGAGATGAGTTCGTCGAAGTAATCCTTCACGGAAACGGCGATTTCGGTGAGAGTTTTCGCGTGGCTATTTTGAGGCAACGCGCTGCTGTTCTGCAGAATGATGGAGGACACGACGATTTTGCTCGCTTCCATGTCCGGGTGCGATCTGAAATTTCCGGTCCGTGGGAAGGATTCTTTCAGGCGTCGGAGGATGGAGCCCGAGTTGTGCCAAATTGACCAGGCGCGGCGCTGCGCTTCGGATTCGCTGGCGGTGCGGAGGGCGCTGTCGGCGTCTTCGAGGTGGCGGCTTAGTTCTACCAGGCCGGGCCCGTCACCTCGTCCTATCCAGAGACCTCTGCCGCCTGCTTGTTGTGCGACCCGGGTTAGATGGTCGCTCCAGCGGAATGGGGAGGGTTTATCTGAAGCGATGCCTGAGAGGGTGTTGCAGAGGTAGTGGCAGCCTAGGAATAGTAGGGGAGCCTCTGAGTTGTTGTAGTTGTTGTAATCACTGGTTTGTGCGTATAATCCGAGTTCCGCAGCCATTCCGGTGAGAAGGTGCAGATATCGGTAGATCTGCTTCTTGTTCATGAATCTATGATGCCACATGGTGTGGATTGAGAGGCCGCTCATGAGATCCGTGCTACAGCGCCCGTCCATGATGCATTTTGTCGCGATGATTTGGCGAAAGGCTCGGACGAGACGATTTCGCAGCTCTGTATTCGATGCTACTGTGACGGTGCAAATTGCTAGAGTTGTGACCGGGCTCTCCGAGACCGTTCGCATGATGTCCAGCCGTAGATTGTCGACGAATGGGGAAATGAATGGGGACCGCTTGACCATTCGTTCGAAAACGGATAAACTTTCTTGTACAAACGCGTGATCCACACCAGTCAGACAGTCAATGAAGGATGATACACGGTCGTCAAGTTCCAGGCGCTGTGCGAAGAAGGAGGTGAATGATTGGTTGCGGTCCTGGGTGATATCCGATAGGGCGCCAGAGGCATGTCTGAGTGAGTCCGAATATCTAGGCTGTCCGTGGTGAGAAGGCATTGGCGATCGGCTTGACGTCGTCTGCAATGGCAGTGCTGTGTTGTCGAGGATGTGAGAGAGGGGAGCGCCTCTGATTTCGGGTTCGCCGAGTCCATTGATCGATTGCCTTTTTCGAGGCTTGGGGATGGAAGGCAAACATTCTCGGCTCATGCGATGACATCTGGCGGACTAGTCAGTGACCATGGTGTGTTGATGGGAGAGATATCGAAAGGATATTGAAATTGATGTTCTGAGGTCTGGATCGTAGAATTGCGATTCACTCTCGGACCAATGGTTGGATCTCCCACTTACCTTTCACAAATGCCGACGACGGTAGAGGCGATGCATTTCATCTTCAGGCCCTAGATTAAAACAAGAACTCATCAGTCGACGTACTCTCGAGTCTGGCCAGTGACGATATCTCACCGCGCATGACTGGCAGGCCGAATTTCGCGGCTGTCGTTTGCGTTTCGCAGAGGCGTCCGGAGTGGCATCGGCGGTATCAACATCGGTCATGTCCCTCGGGGTCTCTGACGGCCTCGCTGTGGTCTCCATGATAGTCGATCTCGCCCATTGGCCGGCGGCATAGTAAAGCAGACGGAGTCGGGGGAGGTGAGGTCAGGACTGGACAACGGAAGAGAAAGACTTAGACTCGGGTCGCGTTCAATCGGCAGCGTTCGCGCGGCAAAAGCATCCGTTATGCCGACCGACACCACCACCGCACTCGGAAATCAGAACCTGAACCTGAACCTGCCCCAGATCGCCCCCAGAGATCCATTCGGCGGAGCCCCGGCTAGCCGGGCCGCGGCTACTGCAAAGTGAAAATGCAGTAGCCTGACTGGGCCCTTCCAATGCGCGGATCACCGTCGCGCACACACACGTTTGCAGCCTTTTACCTGATGACATTACTTACATCGACGTCTCGTCTGGTCTCTGCCTCAGCTCAGCGAATATACGCGAGCAAGCATGCGGCATAAAAATACCCGCCGCGCCTCCAGTCGGGTAGCAGCGCCGCAGCAGTGCCTGCGCGGCCAGGCTAGGAGCCATGCCGCCTGCCATGCATCTATTGAAGCAACGCAGATCAGGACACCTTGCCGAATCTGCTGTATATTGGGACATGGCGAAATTAGCAGTCGTATATCGCCTTCCTAGCCCGGTCTCAGCCTCTACCCGATTCTACCGACGGCCGGATCGGTCGCCCGCAATCAATCAACAGACCCGGCCGTGTGGTCAGGAAGCGCTATTCACGTCTGCCGACTATACCAATATGCCCAACATCCCGTGGGTGTGCATATGCAGGCGCGCCAGCTCATGGACGGACGTGCGGGCCTGCATTGGCGTTTGCTAACTGCTGCCTTACCTAGACGTGCCATGGCTTCTTAGGTGCTGTCGCCCGTTCGCTACGTGCTTAGCCCTCCTTTATCGCTGGATCCAACACTCGATCAGATTGTTGCGCTGCAGCAAAGCCCTGAGCTTGACTTCAGGCAAAACTGCCCTTGCAGACGTACCGACGTTTGTAAACGCCTGGCTGCTGGATCGGGGTTGGGATTCAAGGGTGCCTTGCTGGAACCGATGTTGCAAGTATTGGCGAGGTGCCACTGTTTGTTGAAGTTCGGGTCGTTCTGTTTGAACTTCGCAGAAACATCCATTACCGGATCGTCCTGATCGCGTGATCACGAGAGATTGTCATTCAACTAGCGAGGGCTCACTACATGCAGCTAAGGTAGTACAATAGGGTAAGATGCACCCGTTGGCCTTCTATCTTTCTGTGTGCAATGTCCGACATATTTGTTCGCATTGCCTGTTAGGGTTGGGGTTGGGGTTAAATGGTTGCATAAATTAAGCCCGACAACAGCACGAAACACGACTGTTGAGACGATTACAGTCGGATGCGGATTGTTCGAGGTCTCTGAAGACGTCTTCGATGTGTCGACAAAGCTGGGAGACAAGACACGTGAAAACCACGACAATATTTGGGCGTTATCACTGTTGGGTAACAAAACTGACCTGATTATACCACGAACTCATGGAACCTTGTGGGCCGGACACTATAAGAAGCTGACCATTTTATCTAGAATCAACCTACTACCACCTTGGATCAGCCGTCAAGTTGATCCTGGTCAAGTACCCGTTGTCGACCAACTGCATCACGTTCATGGGCATTAAGAATTGCACGCCGAACCCCTGTTGCTCGAACCACCCGGCGATCAATCCCCCTTCCACATGCAAGCTCCGGCTGACCATATAGACTCTGTAGTTATAAGGATACTTGGAACCAGGCTCCGCATCCAGGTTTGTCGGAGGCAACGATCTCTGCGCATATGGTGTTCCCGCTGGACTCATGTACGATCCATACTCGCTACCGAAGCGATCGAGGAAGGTGCCTACTGGGAGCGTGAGATTCGAGATCGTTGGCTCTCCAGAAGTTGTAAGTTGGTAGCCTGCGAAGGGTGGGTAGGCGAATAAGCCTTCAGGAGACGTCCAGCTTGCGAGGAACTCGCCTGGGCATAGCCCGCCGAAACGATGGTAGGTACTGTCGGTCCCAGCGATGCCTGAGAGAGGTAGACCGGTCGGCACACTGACTGGACCCAGGCGGGCGTCGCCACAGACGTATCGGGAATTGTCACCGGTGGAGTTGGTGCCAGCGCAGTAATCTGGACAACTGGCTGTGCTCATCAAGTCCGGCTGTGGTGGGCATGTTAGGAATGTTCGTTCGAAGTCTGGCATATGACTAACATCTTGTGCCATGGGTGCTGCAACGGCTAGCGACGACAGCCATAGGATTGTGGTCACTTTTGAGAAGGACATGTTCATCATGCTTAGATCTTAGCTGAAGATCTTCTTTAGCCTGGTCGGATAGGCTTGGTGGATGTGCTTTGATGGTTTCTGTCGAGGGTTGGGTACGATGGTAGATGGCTCAACACGTACGGGACAAGGCAAATATATACCTTGTGTGGTCTGAGCAGACTGACGTCTGCAGTAAGCCGTCATCAGTCCAATATTCCATACCATGTACCGCGGGCGTAGCTCCTTTGAAGTGGCATGTGCGTGCATTAAGCAAGTTGGAATGTCTTGGTTGTCAGCATGTGCGTTGGCTAGTGATATTGTGCATTAGCCAAACTCTGTGATATGTTTTAGCATTCGGTCAAGTTCATGACTTGTGTTGCGTAGGAGAACGAGAAGTAGCACAGCTGAATTTGACTGCCAGAGAGTTGTGTCGTTTTCTACGACATGACCTATAGAAGCGTTGAAAGCACATGGTCGAGAACTGCTCGACTTGGAGTTTGGTGGTTGTTGTTCAGTCGAGGGCTCGAGGCGCCTTTCCTGATTTGGCTGCTGCAAACAGTGCGTTTGAGGGATGAGCATGAGCACGGCGCGTGCCTATCCGTCAACCCGGAGCAAATGTCAGCAATATGCATGCACCCACAGCGTTTTGACACCACAGACATGAAAGTTGGCTGAGTTGGGAGTCCACTGAGCTTTAGAGAGAGCTGCGGTGCCCAAGAGACTCACATGCTTCAGCTACTCACAGCGAGTTGTGTTTCTGACCCGATGACACCAGACGCTCTCAGATGCGACCAGCTTGTCAAAAAAGCTTGCCAGAGCGATTGACGGAGAACAGTGGTCGCTGATTCGGATCGCCCGCCGAATTGGTTAGGTAGTCAACCACAGCGTCGGGCCCTTGCAATATTGCTCTCTATCATCTCAGACATATTTCTAGCTCTCTGGAATAAGCATTGACAGGAGGAGCTTCTTTGATGATGATGATGATGATAACCATGTCATAGCGACCCGCTATAGGTCGTCATCCTTGATGGGACTGTTCTCTCTGGGAATGAGGTGGCTCGGTCGAAGATTTCAGGACACGTTCCGAAAGTCCATACAGAACCTTTCATCGGTCTTTAGACTTGCTGCTCAAATCAGAGGGTTATATGTTGATGTGCGAAATGAATTAGTACATACGACCACAGGTCAGTGAGAACTGGGCATCCCGTCCGCTCTGCCATACATAAGCACTGAACCGGGCGACTAGTACTAGAGTGGGTGACCATCTGGGAATCCCGCCTGTTGTATGTTTTTGATTTTTTTGCATTTCATACCATCTCCATCTACCAAACCTGCCCTTTCATTGTAGCTGCCACTAAATTACTCACTCTTTTCACCAGGCATTGGTATTGAACTTTGCTCATTTAGCCGATAGCATTCCTGATGTCATTGCAGGGTTGTGGATTTGGCTTCTTCAATGCTTTTGATCGCCCACTCCGGCAGCGATAGCAACCCACGTGGCTCGTACAAACATTGCGGATGTGGATCTTAGCTATCAACGATGCTACCTTCGCATTGAGCGTGAGGGGTTAATGGGCTACAACGGTGGAGTATAAGATGGTAAAGTGCACAGCTAGGAAACCGGTCTCTACCACCATTCTCTCATCTCCCACCCTTCCACCATGCTGATCTCCATTGTAACATACTCCATCCTTCCACTCGTAGCATTGGCAGCTAGACAGCCCTACGATGTTCGCAAGATCATCCAGGCTTTCCGTGAGCCACACGAAGACTTGACGCTACTCTGTGCCCACCGAGGTCTGAGATGGAATGGTACTTCAGAGAACTCTCGTGACGCGTACTTCCGTGCCTCTGAAGCAGGCTTGGAGTGCATTGAAACAGACATTCGACTCTCGGCCGACGGTCAGCTCCCTATGATTCACGACGGAGGTCTTGGCAGGATGACAGACATCGGCGAGCAAACTGGACAAGCAGCTTACAATCCGTACACCGGCAAAGGCTTCAACCCGGATGTGAACACATTGAACTTCACCGGACCGAATGGAATCGAGCAACTGCGTCTCCGCGACGACCAAGGCCGTGTCAGAGATGAATACGTGCCCAGTCTGCCACAGATGATCGAGTCCATCCGCGATTCTGGCATGAACGTTGTGCTTGAGCTGGACTTCAAAGACCAAGCAGCGATCGAACCTGCTTACTGGGCCATGAAGAATCTTGCCAACAGTGCCGGCGTTCCCGCAAACGAATGGTGCATATACAAGCTGCAGAGCGTCTGGTATCAGAGTCCTGAGAAGTTTGAAGCCCTGCCTTGGGTCCAGGACGCTTTTAACAGTGGCATTCAGCTGGCTTTCATCCCTGTGTACGATCCAGCGTATGAGGATGACTTCGATCAGCTTGCTTCGATGCGGAAGTTTGCAGCTACCAACTATACCATCAGTGCAGAGATCGAGTTGCGTTCTGTCGATGGGCCAATCCAAAATCTTCTTGATGAGACGAAGAGTAACGACATTTCGATTCGTACTGCCGGCACATTGTAAGCATCTCAGACGTCTAAAAGGATAGATGTAATAGCTGACACGCGGATTTAGCTTCGCACCAGGCGACTTCACCTACCCAAACACAGCGAACATTACCTTGTAAGTCTCGCGTTGGCCTTTCTGTTTCCTTTGAACCGTTTTAACACGAGCCTTCAGCTTCAACACTGCGAACTACTCCCTCCCGCAAGACCTACACGTGAACAACTCGGCCTTCACGTTCCAGGACAACAAAGCCCCCGTCTTGATCGATAGCCTTGTCGGAAATGGATCCGTAGATGGCCATGATTATAGGTCCAACTTCGCATGGATTCTGCAGCAGGAGTACAATTGGGTCATTACCGACACTGCCGATGACTGGCATGAGAGGTTGCATGCTGAAGGGAAACGAAACCTCAGCTGGATGATTGCGGACGGGCAGCAGGTGGTGGACGGAGCGTCGAAGGGCTGGTATCGTCGAAGGCACGCTCGTGACTTGGTGAGTGTTTAGGTGGGATGAAAGCCTGCGACCAGACTCACAAAATAAACGTAATCAGCTCATTCGAATGACCATTTCCTCAGCTGATTCGTCCAATATCTCGACATAACAGTCCGAGAGCCTGGCCATCAATGTTAGCACAGCCAAAATCCTTAGGCCCTCGGCTGCTCGAGTTTAACACGAACGCACCAAATTTCAGACTTCTTTCGGGTCTCGAGTCTCTTTCACGCTTCAAACCGAAACATCGTCCAATAGGCCCAAAAAGTGGCCAAAAGGATGTGGCACTCGAAAGAAGATAATGTGGATGCGTGAACGGGGAATCGAACCCCGCTCTGCCGCTTGGAAGGCGGCAATCATAACCACTAGACCATTCACGCTTCACTCTCATTCTCAAACTGAGGTCTGAGTCATGTGATGACCGACTTCAGCATTGAATGTATATATATCTTTAACCCAATCCAGACTACTGGTTAGTATAGTGATGCTGTCGATGGCACCCACACCATACTACACTTGCTACAAACACACCATAGCGACAATCAATTGACTGACACGACCAATTGACGGTGATTGCGTACGAGATGATAAAGTCTTGGAGTTTTCAGCTTCGTGAACCGGCCAAGGGCAGAGCCTGCATGGTGGCACATGCCCTTCGATACCAAGAAATCGACCGGGCGGAGAAACGGTCATCTTCTGCAGAACCCCTTGAACATCCGGGATGGGGGCTACCACTCATCCACCGAATGAAGCATCAATGATAATACTTTACCGCAACAGGTACTCCGCATGAATCCAAGATGCATACCAAGACATTCGGTACATCTCAAGCCCGAACCCGTTGGCGAGTTCCTCCATATCGTCATGCCAATGCGGCGTAATATACGTCGTGCAAGCGACCGTGTACTTAAATCGGGGTCGATACCTCAAGCACGCAACGGAGCTATAGCTATCAGTTGACGACTTGTTATAGGCTTTCAAAATGGCTTTCTCTTTCTTTCGCCTCAGTGTATTTTGCGGTCTCCTAGCACCATTGGCCATCGCACAAGGAGGAGGCTCCGACAGACAACTCCTCTCCAATGTGACTGTCTTCGATCCACCCGACAACTATACTGTTCCTCGCACTTTGTACGCTCGCGTCAGGAAGCTTGATTGCGATGGCAATAACACTCTGCTCGCTACATGGGAGAACTACCTGCCAACCGAGAACAACACTGCTGCCTGTCCTAGCAACTGCCCCTTGAACCCATACATCCCGATATGGGAGTCTAACGACCTGGGCGAGACATGGTTTGAAAGATCGAGAGTGTATGACACCCAGAACGACTGGGGCCTCCGCTACCAACCAGATCTCTACGAGATGACCGAGAGAATTGGGAACTATTCTGCGGGCACTCTTCTCATGGCAGCCAACAGCATCCCTGCCGACTTGAGCGAGACAAAGATTGATGTTTACGCTTCGACTGATAAAGGGTACGTCTTTAGTCAGCAACTTCGCCTAGCAAGGCCGATGTTTTCTAATCCTCCCTCTCGCAGCTACAACTGGCACTTCGTCTCCTCCGTTGCCCGCGGCGGCGACGCCTTCCCCGAAAATCAATACGAGCCCGTCTGGGAGCCCTTCATGTTAACCTACGCCGGCGAGCTCATCCTTTACTACTCCGACCAACGTGACCCGAATAACACCTTGGGCCAGAAGATGGTCCACCAGACGACCACAGACCTGCACAACTGGGGCCCCATAGTCGACGACATCGTCTACCCAGACCCCGATTTCCGCCCTGGAATGCCCATTGTTAGCGAACTGCCGTTCGGCAACTGGATCATGACCTTCGAGTTCTACGGAGCGGTTGAGAGGGACTTTGCGGTTTACTACCGCATCTCGCGGGATCCGAGGACGTTTGGTTCGAAGCCGGATACGCCTCTGATCGCTACAGACGGCACTATCCCCCATGGATCGCCGTATAATGTATGGACACCTGCGGGTGGCCCGCTGGGTACGATTGTCGTCTCTGATGGAACTGCTCCCGAGCTGTACCTCAACCATAATCTTGGAGGAGGTGCATGGACAGTATTGGAGGTCCCTGTCAATGCGAGCTATACGCGGTCCTTGATGGTTATGCCTGACGATCCTGCGAATATCATGATCATTGGCGGAGGTCGGCTGGGTGGTACGGACAACAAAGTGCAGCTGTCGATTGTTAACATTGAGCCGAACATGCCTACTCTCGGGCAGTGCAGGGCTTGAAGACGATACCTACACGCTTGACGGGCAATTGACGATGAATCAGTACCACGCTTAACAACGCAATAAGATCATTACAGGTCATCTCGAGCGAAAGTGGTAATGCCAATTGAGTGTTACGGGTTAGGGTTGGGGTAGATATCTATCCACCTGATGCTTGTTTGTAGGGTGGTATCAACGTGAACAGTGTATTTTGGTGTCTATATTTGTCTTAATCCAGGATAGTTGCCATGATACGGCTCTGGGTGAATTTCGAGCCATAAAATCGCGATATGGTCGAGAAAACGGCTGTTGATGTGTCTCTGGATCTGAGGCAGGATTTCAAGACTTCGACCCAGTGGGACCATGATCGAAACCCATTACGAATGGCTTTAACGCTCATGTGGCAAACGTCGGATTTTTCATTAGCACATCTCCAAGAAGATAGAGTACAGTACGCGTGGGCATTCCAGGAATATATCAACTGATCATGTAAAAATGTGTGGTGATGATAGTGTTCAAACTGGAAAACGACACACGTGGGTATCTCATTACATTGTGTGTTCCTACAATTCCTATCATGACTCAGAACTTCTGCCTTCCGAGCGTCGGCCGCCAATCCAAAGGATGAGTTTCCTCCGTGGCACTCTCATCCTCCTTCCAGACTTTGATAGTCTTATCCGCCTCACCCGTGATCAATCTCATTCCAGTCAGATCAAAGGTCGACGCCATGACGCCCGCTTCCGCATCTAGCGAACCGGGCTGTGCAATCGAGTCTTCGTACTGGAACTTGTGCCCGGTCTTCCAATCCCAGAATCCAACGCTGCCATTATCACCACCAGAGAAGAGGACGTTTTCCTGGTTAACGGAGAGGGTGTTGATCACACTGTTGTGGCCTTCGAAATTTTGCATAAAATCCCCGCGCGGGCAAAGCCATTGCTTGATCTGTCCAGGGGAAGCGGAGGCGAATGTGTATTCTGTGGGATGGACTGTGAGGTCGCGGACGCCCTTCTTGTGATGTGTGAGTACGCCCATTGTCTTGCCGGCAGCGAGATCGTACATGCGAATGGTGCTGTCGAGAGAGCTGGACATGATTTGAGGGTCTGTGGCTTGTGTTTGGATGCTGGAAACGGTCCCTTTGTGTCCCGATAGAACGTGAACGTTGCTGCGTGTGCGCATGTCCCAGACGCGAACGACACCGTCGCGCCCGCCGGTACAGAGAACATCAAGCGTAGGGTGAAGGGATAAGGTGTAGACACCGCTCAGGTGACCGTGGTAATGCCTGATCACCTTATTGGTCTCAAGATCCCAGCACTTCACCATCTTGTCCTCACCACACGAGAACAGATAAGGGTGACGAGGCGAGACAGCCAGACCGCGTACAGTGCTGATGTGACCAGTAAGAGTGACCTTCAGCGTGCCCTTCGCCATATCCCAAATTTTGATGGTTCGATCTCCCGCACCAGAAGCGAACCACTCGTTTCCAGGCTCCACCGCGAGCGCTCGTACCCAGCCCAAGTGTCCAGAAATGACACGCATGAGCTTCCAAGGCGCGTGCCATTGTGGCTTCTGGTGTCTGACAGTATCTCTACGCACAAGATTGGTGGCAGGTGTGTCGCGCTGAGGTGTTGGTCCGTTCGCATTTGGAGGCGCTTTTGCGCCAGCAGTGCCGTTGATCCGTGTGAGAGCTGTCGACGAAGATCCGTTCGCCTGCGGTTGGGCAGAGTTCGCAGCCTCGATCATCTTGACCATCTTAGGGTCCGACGCCTGCTCTTCCGTCTTTGCTTTCTTCCTTCGTGCAGCAAGTCCGGCTTGTGCATTTGCTTGCTTCTGCGCCAGCGCAGCCGGAAGCTCCTTCACGTCCGCATACTCGCTCCGTATCCGCGCCGCGACGCTCGCCTGCTGTGCTCGGTCTGCTGCAGAGGGTTCTGATGGTGCGACTGATGGTTGAGGCGGCGTGTCGAGTGCTGAAAGCTGTCCAAAGTCTGCTGCAAAGATCTCACGAGTGCGCTTTGCTGAACGTTGGACTGCGAGTCTCGCGTTTTGCGCTATGTCCTGTGGGATGCTCTGCTCGACTGCACCGCTGGCAAGATCTGCCATGTTTGCGGTACTACAACTGTTCAAGTCCGAGTATCCAGTATAGACCTTTTCCGTTAGAAGACCAGGCGTGCGCGACGTGTTGTGGGAGGATGAGAAGTCGTGTTGGTGTAGGTTGAAGGAATCGCGATTGCATAGCTCCAGTCGCGATGGCTGGCGTGAGCGTCGAAGTCCTGCCAACGAATCAAAAGCCTCTATTTCGCGATGTGAAAAGTCGATTGCCTATTTGGGCGACGACTTCGGGGGTTCGCCGCAAATATGCACAGCCAACATTCAACACGATCCATGGTACTTCCATAGAGTTGACAAACCGCATTCGCCAGTCACTCCTTCACTCTCCGACAATGCCACCAGCCCTTCACCCACGATCTCGCCAGACTGGTGCCCTCTTCACGGGGACACTCGCCTTTTGCTTCCTGGTCGTCGGAATGCCACACATTCTGCCATGTCCCGTCAACCCGAAGCAGTACGCAGACACCATCGAAGGACCGGATGGACAGCCTATGAGGAGACGTAGGAAGAGAAAGCAGATCGCCGACGACGCTGGCTCGGAAGGAGAAACCGCAGAGGCCTACGATGCATTGATGGCAGAGAGCAAGAAGACGCGTGAATGCCCCGTACCTAAACCCGGTGGACTGCTGGGTCAAGTCATGGGTTTCAAAGAGAACGAGAATCAAAAGCCTCCGCAGGTGATTGTCGAAAGAGTCCAATCAAGGAGGACTGCATCCAAGCAACAGGAGGCGAGCGACACGCCTTGAGCCGTCTACGATCGAACCGCATAATACAAACCGAGAAAGATCGCCATACACGCATTGTGTTGCAGGCTACACGCTGTCAGGCGAAAGTGCTGCCGTAGTGTTGGACGCCTTCTCACCAGCTATGAAGCTATCAACGTCATCGACTACCGGATCATCATCTTTCTAGAGGAGGAACAGGAAAGATCATGATATTTGGGTTCCCGCCACGAATCAGAAGACTGCTTCGTCCGCGAGGAGGATGGGATGGATCGACCCCTAAACCCGTCAAACTACACCACACCCGTCACCATCACCATGTCAACACCTTTCGGCACAATGGTGCAAGTCAGGTCCACGAAAGGCCCTGGTATAGCCAGGTCTACTTCAGTCGAGCTTTGAGAGGGACAGTCATTGCGTTACGTCAAGGCCTGTCTGGAAGGCACTTCCGCATTGTATGTAGGTTGCAAGAGTGTGAGGATGATAGACCAAAGTGACAACAAAAGCTATCACACCTCAGTCTCCGTCTTTCACAATCCCCAATTGAGTCTCCGCTTGCAGACCTGTTGCTATGCAACCAACCACCTAAGTAATCTTCCCTTGTTTTTGTTTCCATCTTATCTGAATCAACATTAGTACACCACAAGATGGGTCGCCTTTCCACCGCTATCGCCGCCGCCGGAGTGGATGCTGGGAACCTCCCTGGAAAGTTGCCGAATATATCACTGTGGGACGCATTTCTCCCACGCTCGAAAAAGGTAGGAAGACCGCATGCCATCATCCCAATGGATGCGGACTGTTGCAATCTCAATCTATCCTGCGCACGATCAGCGCTCTTTCACATGCAAAAATAACACGCCTGGCAAAATTATCATGATCCAATTTCCCATCCTCACTCAGAGACGTCCATCCTCACTCAGAGACATCTATCCTCACTCAGAATCATCCACACCCTCACCCCAGAACAATACAGTTTTCAAAAACCTCAATACACCACCCAAGCACTCTACACCATCAATATTGCAACATGCCATTGTTCATCAAACCCTTCTTCCGCAAGCCCTTCAAACTCTTCGCAATAGACGCTGACACCGGCCAGCCGCTCGACCCTAACGTCCACCGCAAGACCCGCGTGACCTACTACGAGCTCGCGAATAGCAGCAACGACAGCAAGAAACTGGTAGCGCACAAATCCGCCTCGAACATTGCGAAGGAAGGCGGCGAAGAAGGCAAGGCCGAGGACCCTAAGCCTGCTGAAGGAGAAGAGGCGAAAAAAGAAGGCTCAAAGAAGGGAGACTCGAAGAAAGAGGGTTCGAAGAAGGAAGACGCACCGAAAGAAGGCTCGAAGAAAGGTAATGAGGCGAAAGTGGAACAGAAGGGCGACGATGTGGCGTGGACGCCCGACGAGGATGAGAAGCTGAAGGCTATGAAAGACGACGGCAAAACTTGGGCGCAGATCTCTGTGGAGATGGGGCGACATAAGGGCCAATTGACGGTGCGTTGGAAGGAGATCAAAGCTGCTGGTAGCAATGATCAAGGAAAGATGCCTGGCGACGGGAAGGGTGGCGACGGTGACAAGGGACAGAAGGATAAGGAGAAGCAAGGCGGCGGCGGGCAAGGCAAGCAGGGGAAGAAGGGCAAGAAAGGTGGCGACAACCAACAGAACCACCAGCAGAACAACAAAAAGAACGAGAACAAGAAAGACAACAACAAGTCCACCCAAGACAAGAAAGAAGCCGAGAATAAGCCTGCCAGCAAGAAAGAAGAAGCAACACCCGCCTCCAAACCCTCATCCAACAAACCCGCCTCCAAAGCCGGCAGCAACAACGCCAACAACGAAACTCGCTTCACCATGACCGACTGGCTGACACTGCAAGAAGACGACATGTTCTCCTTCGGCGAACTGCAATGCCTCAGCGAACTGATCGGGAAAGACCTGGGCCAAAGCTGGCAGCGTGTCGCTGCCAAGTTCTTCGACTTGACCGGCAGGAGGATCCATCCGGATGATGTCAGGGACAAGTTTGAGAGGATGGCTGTGATGGCTCAGGGGGGCAAGTAAGCTCATGGCCGTCTCATTCCGCAAGTCAAGCTAGACAGACTGAGAGGGTGCTTGGGCTCGAGCAATTCTTGCGTGGGTGGGAGGGTGTCGTCGTTGAGATTTGCAGTGGACTGAAGGGAGGGTTACTCGCGTAATCGAACATGGTAGGATAGGGTTGTAGGCCGGATGACTTTGAGAGAGCTGCTGAAGGGGTTCCCAATTGAAGCGCAAGCATCCAAAGACATGAAGTGAGGGCAGCTGGCTTAATCAAGAACCTTAGTATAAATAGCTTTTGCTATACACTCCTTCCCTCCAGTTGGCGGTTTATGTCTATGTCTATGAATCTCTACAAGATCGCAAACAAGCAAAGCAAGAAGCCTGCACCGACAGCGTTGGGAATGAACGAACCCTGAGTAGCGCTGCCCTCGTAGATGGGAGGCGTGCAAGCGGTGTCCGCCGGACAGTTGCCAACTCCGATTGTGCCGTTGATACCGCCAGACGTGCCGTTGATACCGCCAGACGTGCCGTTGCCGCCAGACGTTCCATTACCACTGCTGCTTCCAGCCATGCCATCAACGATAGAGATACGTCCGTCGAGCTCGATGTTGACCGGGCTCTGCGACTGCACGTACGCTGTCAGAATCTCGTCCTGAGTGTCGAGAGTGATAACGTTATCGAAAGTCTCTGCGAAGAAGTTGTCGCCACCACCAGCGATGAAATCGAGAGTAACAATATTGTACTGCGTCTCGCGATCCAACGGCTCGCCTCCGATCGTGACGCTGACAAGCCTGCTACCGTTGTTGTTCTCCGGGTTGTATTCGACTTTGATCCCGCGGCTGACCTGGAAGAAGCTGGTGATCTCTTCGCCGTTGAACTCGCTCACGCCTGTCACGATTCCTTCTAGCACTTTCCACAGGTCGTCGCCGGACATGCTGATCTCAACCAGAGAGTTGCCGAAGGGGAAAGAGTTGAGGACGTCGCCGCGGGTAATGTCTCCCTCCTCGATGGTGGCGCGGATGCCGCCGGCGTTGATGATGGCGAAGTCGGCGCTGTCGCTGTTGTTCTGGCGATACTCGAGCATAGCATCGGCCATGAAGCTAGAATCGAGGTTAGTATGACGATGCAATCAAATGTAAACTGCAAAGACGAGACTTACTCTCCAAGGAGACACTCCTGCTCCTGGCACGTAGTCTGGTCCAGTTCGACCTCGGTGGTACCAATGACCTCGGAAGAAAACTCCTCAAAGGGCACTCTCCAAGCATCAATTTGAGCCTGGAGCGTGGCGTTTTGCTCGGTCTCGTTGGTCAAGTGGATGGGACCACCGTGGTACTCTAAGATCTTACCCTCGGCATCGTATGTAACGTCGATGTAGCCTAGGTATTCTCCCCAGCGGTACGCGGTGACGATGAAGACCTCTTCGTCTTCGGCGTTCTTGACAATAGTAGGGTAAGGGCCCTCCTCGTCCTCACCAGTACCCAGTGGCGTGTGCGAATGGCCGCCCATGATCAGGTACAAGCCTGACGTGCTCTCGGCCAGTTCTTGGTCCTCTTCGTAGCCAATGTGCGTGAGAGCAGCAATGCGAGTGATGTTCGTAGTCGCGCGAATCTCATCGACAGCGTTTTGAACTGCCTCTACCACGTCCGAGAAAATCGTGCCTTCCCCTGGGCTGGCAATGTTGGGAGTAGTCTCAGTTGTGACGCCAATGACAGCGACGCCGAACTCCTCGTAGATGTGGTAGGGCTGAATGGTGCGGTTCAGAACTGGATTGTCGCTCTTGATATTCGCCGAGATGATCGGGAAAGTAAGATTCTCCAGGAACTCTCCCAGCGCGTCGTCTCCGCCGTCAAACTCATGGTTTCCGAGAGTCATGCCATCGAAGCCGAGTTGGTTGAGAGTCTCTGCGATCTTCTCGCCGCCATAATAGCTGTAGAACAGCGTACCCTGGAATTCGTCGCCTGCGTTGAGGAAAAGAGACGAGTTCAACGTGGGTCTGATCTCATTAACCACAGTCGAGACGCGGGCGTAGCCTCCATAGCAGCCGTCTTCGGGATCCTCACAATCTGTTCCTGAGCTCCTGAACTGGTCCAGATGGGCGTGCACGTCGTTGATGTGGAAAAAACTCTGGTTCCAGTTGCCGTCTGCGTCAATGTAGCGCTTCTGGAGCTGTCTCTCGCTGACCAGAACATCCTCTGCGAAGGTGACAGACGCAAAGATAGAAGCCACAAGGGCACTCTTCCAAGTAAATGCCATTGCAATGTCAATGCCTCGAGATGAACAACGGTAATTCGCAAAAGGGCGAAAGAAGGGACGTCTCGTGACTTTTCATTGCTGCTGACCTACTGCCTGCCCAGAGACGAGATACCAGATTGCGTTCGACCGGGCTGGGCGAATTAGCTGCCTCCTTCCTTCTTTGGCCATGGCGAGGTGTAAGCATTTCCGTGTTTCTAGGACGCAGCGAATCGTTGGTCGGCGTTGTGTCTGCATGGTGGCGTAGAAACTCTGGGCGTTCTTGGCGAGGTGCAACCCTACAACTCACTGGCTTGCACAAACATGGCCGTAGATAAGCACGTGGGTGAGTGGATGGCTCGACAAGTGTTTTGCATCTCTGCCATGGCCGGTGGCACCATGTGTTTTGTGTTTCTTGGGCCCCGCAGTGCACGATGTATGGTTGTCTGATCCGACTTTTTGACACGTCCAAGGCTGTGACATCTACATGTACATACGCTTCCTTAGTATTTGAGCCGGTACCTAAGATGCATGCCACGGAAAGCATCTTTGATAAACGCCATCGACTTTCTTATCAGACAACAAGGGCATCGTCGGCCGAGTCCGAGGGCTGAACAATGTCAATTCCACGCCGCTTTACGTTACCACCAAGTTACCGAGATACCACCAACGCCAAAGCCAACATGCTATGGCTAGTGTACTGGAACCATCGATCGTATGCAGTGGAAATGATGACCAAGAGAAGTGACGTAGGTAAGTAAATATACAGACACAAGTCCGATGGATTATGTAAAGTGGAACTCAGACATTATTTAACAACCAAATATGTTCCTCCATACAATCGTACCAGTAACAGATCCTGAAGTTCCAAGGGCTTTTGAAAAGAACGATTGGGTATTGTCCTTAGAGATGTAGCAACTCACCAAAAGAAACGATAGATCCAGGTCGGCCGAGATATACGCTCCTTCTTTTCCAAATAGATCCGGTGTTGGCGCACTTCTCTTTCGTAAATGGGTGACTTCATCGATTGAAGTCGTTCAATCACGACAACAACATAAAGCCACCACGAAAGAAGATAGAGAGAACACCAACAACACATTAAAGTCGTTCATTGCTCCTCAGCAACCCCATCCAGTGCCTTCCGACAAGAGTCCAGCCTGCGCCTCCACTCGCGCAGATCATAAGCCTCTTCATCATCGCCCTCCTGCAGTCTCCCGCATACTCGACGCAGACTCTCGACCACACCAAAGACCAGCGCTTTGTCTTTGAGCCCTAAACAGCGAGCTTGCGAATCGAGAAGAGCGTTGACTGCGATCGCCGTGGGGTCTTGGACAGGCGAAGACGCTGCCGCCGAGGAAATAAGAGGGCTAGAAACGGCGATTGGTCCGCCCTGTGAGCGGCGGAGAGTGCTTCTGCGGCGGGAGGATGGAGGATCTGAGGGTGGTCTGCGGGTGGTGCTTGTGCTTCTGCTCGTGCTCATGTTGGTCGCTGGGCGGGGAAGGTTGGAGGGATCGGTTGAAGAGGGACGCGAAAAGTGGCCGGCACGGCTTGAGCGGCGGCTGTTGGGTTTTGAGACGGCGCCGAAGGGGCTTGGGGAGGCGCGGCCGTGTTGTTCGGCGGCTGTGGCGAAGGAGGCGGATGTGCTAATGCTGTCGGTGGATTGACTGCGGCTGTGGGCGATTCTGCGCTCGATTTCACGCAGAGTTTCCGGGGTCTCCGGTGTTGCGGGCGGGATCATGTCGTCTTGTTGCGACGGGCGTATCTCCCTGATCGTTGCTGTTGGGCCCTTGGCTGTCGACACCGAGGAGATCGATTCGGTGTCGCAGTCGCTGCCGGCTGGGGAACTGCTCTGCTGGTAGCGAGCCATGGCGCTGTGGAGGAAGAAGTTCTCATAGTCGAAAGCGTCTTCGCGTTGCTCGTGTGGGACGATGGAGCTTGGAAGATCGGGCTCAGCATCTTCGTACACACTTTCTGCGTCGAGGTCGGGGAAATACTCAGACGGGTTGTCGGGCGTGTCTAGCGTGGGCGCGTCGCTGGCCGAATGCTGGTATTCGTCTGCTTCAGCACCAAAGTTGGAGAGGACCTCGTTGTCATTTGTGTCAAACGAACCGGGCATATCACGACTGCCCCTCACCATGTGTCTTTCGTGCGTGCCATTTTCATCAGCCGTGTGTGGTGGATGGGTCTGGAATCGTCTCTCCCGCAAAGTGAGATTTCCAGAGTTCTGCTTGGCCGCCAACTCTGCAAAGGCATTCCTGCTGCCAGTCTTGAGAGGTAGCGATCCCCAGGCTTGTGATGCAGGTAGCTTCCTCGTTGGAGTGTTGTCAGCACTCGCCTCTGCGCCTGCTGCAGCGTCCGTCTGACTGCCATACCAGATCTCAGGAGGCTGATATTCGGCATTGTTGAGTGGCGAGACGTCTCGTAGATTGTTGAAGCTTTGCCGGCGCATACTATCTTCTTTTGCCCGCTCTCTGAGCGTCGAAATTCTATTCTTCAGATTGGACATTTGCCCTTTCAGTCCGTCTGTTGTGGATGGCGATCTGTGTATACCGAGTCCATATGCGTAATCAGGCTCGTACTGAACACTGTCCCTCTCTGCATCTCTTACAGACGGAGCAACCTGAGAAGCACTTTCTTCTGGTAAAGGTTCCAAGTCTGTGTCGGGTGTACGCATCAGACCAGGAGTTGCACTCCTTCTCCCCGAAACGCCGTCGCTTTCATGAGGCAAAGCAGGACTTGTCATTGACTCGTACCCCGGCGAACCTCGTAGGTCAGTCCAAGAAGATGTGCTAGGGCGCACAGGGATCCTGCCTTTCCTTCCAAACATATCACCTCTCGCAAGAGCCGTGTGCGGTCGCTCGGGTAGGGTATTTTCACTATTTGTTCGACCGTGACTCTGCTGATAGTCTCTCCGCAAAGAGGGTGTGCTAATCTGCAGATGCAAAGGACGGCTTGCTCCAGGTCGTGTGTTCGTGTAGCCGTCCATCAGAAATCGTTTGTTGCCGTAGTTCGCTGCCGGCTGCAATGCAGCCGAAGATCCCAGAGAAGTCGCACGTTTCAGGTTGGCAGCAGTCAGAGGTGTAACCAGATCTCTCGCCCCGCGCAGGTTGCCTTCCATGAGGTTCAGCCGTTTCTTCGCATTTGCCAGAATCTGCTCGGCCCGCTGGCTCAACATGGCCGAGTTCTGTTCCTCCTCCTCCCTGGTCCTACGCTGCGCATCCGAGCCGCCTGCTATGCTAACGCTGTAGCCCATCCGTAGACCGGCAGGATTTTCGGTATCCGTGTCTTCGGATTCCGTATCCTCTCTGCTCCGATGCCTGGACAAGAATGCCGGAAGAGCGCCATAGTCATCACTATTGAGCGAGCTCCCACTAATACTGCCGCGCTTTCCGATCGACTGAGGCGCCAGGTGATCGGGACTGTAGATTGTGGGCGAAGATGGAATCGTGGACGAGTCCTCCAGCGAGTCTGTGCGAACGGGATAGTCCTGTCTGCCCGCGTTGTCTTGTCTATCGCTCGCAGTGCGACTCCGCAAAAGCATCAGCTTCCGGCTCATAAGCCCACGCTTTTCCTTCTTGGGCGGGGACGGTCGTTCTCGGTCCATGGTTGCACGCGCTCCGGCGTGCTGATTTGTGATGTCTCTTAAGTAGCTGATACTGGGAGGGCCTCGCAAGCTCTCTGGCGATTCTGGTATGTGCATGGAGCCTGCACTCGGCAGGACCATGTCGGGGTTCGTCAAAGTGGGAGAAGGAAGCGAGGGTAGCGAAGGCAGTGGCTTTTCCAGTGGTATCTGCGGCGATTGAGAGCGCATCAGAGGTCCCTCACAAGACACCATGTTGGTGCCAGCGGAGATGGCGAAGCCAGAGTCGTACAAGGCCGCCATAATGTACTCTTTCTGCGACGGATGCGACTGCGACTGGTATGCGATTGGGCGTAGGTGGTGGATCGGTTGGTGATGCGTTCAGGGCATGATAGCCAGACGAGACTCTCGCGCGAGATCTCCAGACGGATCAGTCGAGGTCGGGATGCATAGACACGAGGTATGCGGTGTGTCGAGGGACAGGCAAGACTGGTAGGCGTGAGGGACGTGTGAGACACTTTAGCTGCATGCGCACCTCCTCGACTCTCGACTCCATGGGCGTGGGAGGGCGTGGGCGGGATGGACGCCCATTACACTAAAGACGAGCCGTCTCGTGCAGATCTTCAGGAACAAGCCTAGCGCGCAATACACACTCTCGATAGCGCGCCAGCACCCACTTCTCAAACACGTCCATCAAGCTTATACTCTTCTCATTTGGTCCCAAGGCATGCCAGCTGCATCTTCCACCTTCTTTTGGCGTTGTGATAACCCATACAAGGCGTCCACATCGTCGTAGCTTGGCCTAGCGGTATAGCGGTGGCTGTAGGGAACATGCGTTCGCGCTTTGATCTTATTCCGAAACAGACTAGGGACTGATAAACACTTGCAATAAGCATCCTCTTAGCTCCATGTCGGCTTCCGCATCCTATGAGGCTCTTCCTAGCAAAGTGGACCTTGTTGACGCGTGCATGCCCAATAACAATTTTGCAATGCCTTTTCGCGATAAATTACCCAGATCTGTGCTGGCATCCCTTGTCCGGATCGTCGGGTACGCGACCATCGAATCTCGCACCGCATACGTCCAATAACAGACCATACCAATAAAACTTGCACATCTCTTACCATCGCACTTTACATCAGATGTTGAGGTTGGGTTGGCACGTGTAACTCTGCATGCGTCTTGCTTATATCAAACGCATGTGATACTCCAACGGAGCCCCAAGTGTGTACCGGATGTCGTGTTGTGGCAAGGACTTGGTTTGCAAGGCGTCAACCACAAATTGGAGTGGGCATTCTCATGCAGGCTGATGGTGATACTCGAGTCCAGCTACCGGGTTCGGTGTTTGCAACAGCTGGTTCCACATAATTTGCGTATATAGATACCAAGTTTTGTTTTATCTCACAGGTACCAGGATTTTGGTGATGTACGAAGGATGTTGATACTACCGCTTGATCTAGTGAGATGTCAATTCATATTTTCCAGATTCTATTGGTGTCTCGCCGGCACGAGGACAATTCCGACATGCGACAGTCGTCGAAACCACCATGATATCCGACAACATGTTCATGAACAGACTGTAGCATGAACTGAAGAGGGGCTAGTCGTTGATCCGATGTTCACTTGGGAGAAAGAGCGGGCCTCCTGTAAGCCGCGAAGACGGCATACGCTTCGCTTGTTACTCAGATGGATGTGTATTCGTACATATACATATGGCTTTCGGAGCCGGTCTCTCGCGTGCTCCGTATTGAGCCGGCTTACTATACATTTCCCCTGTAATGTGGTTTATGACACATTCAGTCCCCCACTCAATGTCCCTAGCACATGGCCGGCTGTGCTGCTCAGACTCTGCTCTCAATCTCAACCTTCCTCAAAGTTGAATACTGTGTTTCAGCCGTTCGCCTCCCTCGAGACAGTCCGCGGGGCGCCAAATCGACCGCAAGCAGTTCGAACGTAGACAAAATGCCAAAGATGCTCTTGGTCAACCCATGAACACAACCCCACTCTAACCCAGTCTCCTGGGCTTCGGGCTCCTAGTGCCACCAATCTTCAATCTAGTCGCATCCAGCACAGCCGAGATCCTGCCTCTGATATCCCTTCCTTCAGCGCCCAGGATAGCCTTAGTGAAAGCCTCTCTGCCAGGCCCAAACCCTCTCATAACAATCTCCAACTTCTTGATATCCCTCAGCATACCCTTCTCCTTCATAGTCTTGAGCGTGAAAGCCGTGAGCTGGTAAGCAGCATCATAACTGCCGCGACCCGCTTTCCGGAACCCAATGTTGCCCGCCGAGATCGACAGCAGCATGTCGACCATCTTCTTCTGGTCCGCGGCGCTGGCGTTCGTGGCCGAAATTCCGCTCGAAGCCGTCTGCGAGGCCGGTCGCGGAGGCTGTACCAGTGTCAAATGCGTGTTGTGCTTGGTGGACAGGACGTGCAGGCGGTGCGGCTTCTGATCGCTGGCGGCGTCAAGGTTGCGGCCTGCGGCTTCGTTGTAGAATTTCTGCGACGGCGCATCCAAGAGGTCCTTTATTGTGTCCTCACCCGTGTTGCGGTTGTTGGCGCGGCGGCGGTGGTTGATGTCGCTGATGTTCTGTAGGCCTGAGAGCGCGCCGTCCAGTGGTTTGGCGACTGTGCTGCTAAATGGCCGTGTGAGCGCTGCGGGCTTGAGGCGCAGGCGGCATGATTGGCAGACTGAGGAGGCAAAGGTACGAGGGCTGAGAAAGGACGCCATGGTGGGTGTAGGAGGATGTGGTGGTGCACTGCGATATACGATATGCGCCGATGTTCAATGTCGTCTAGTACCCTGGAGGCTGTCTCGAGACTTTGGACTGCGGGCTTGCGGGGATTACGTAAGGCAAGATATGTCGACCAACATGGACTACCTACTGTAGGCACCTAGATACTAACACTACACAAATATGTTAGCATTGCATTGATTGCTGTGAACGCGTCAGATTGATATTTGATTGCTATTCACATCTAGATTGGCGTACATGGTTGGATTTCTACATTAATGCTCAGATGCTGGTGATTGGAAGGTGCATTCACGAGATAATGAGGTGCCATGCATATTTACGACAGGAAATTGTTTCGTACTACTCATGTTGGAAGGGGATCCGTCATGCCTGTCAACCGTCGTTGCTTCGTTGAGTGAGGTCCAGGTATTGCTTGCCTAATTGCTGGTGCCTTCCTCACCGCGCTCACAAAAGAGAGCACTTCACTTTCCGAGTTCTCGTCGAGGCTTGACAGGCGCAGACCGAAACTCTGCAGTCTAATTGCGTTCACATACTCGGGATTCCGACTCTTCGAACGCCATCATCCGAGATCGCACGAACCGGCACGTCTCGAGATACTCTCTGCTTTCTCTCAAGGCTAGAGCTTACTCTCCAGGGACAGATGGCAGATGGCATGTTCCACAAGAAGGGCACAATACACGCCCAGGAACGAGCAGCAAAGTTCCGTGACGGTCGACTGCAGCGGGAAAGGAAAGAACAGCAGCAACAGGAACTGCAGCGGCGATTCGAACAACTACCAGAAGAGGTAAGTTTCGAACGAATACTGTCCCCTTAACCACTATTCGGACCTTGAGACTTCTTGTACCGATACTTGCAAGGATCGACTAACTCCAACCTTTTAGATGCGGAGGCCGAGAAGAAAAGGATCTGCAGCCTAAATCTTCGACAAGAAATACGGGATCCGTGCTCACAAACGAGCAGTTTGGGCTGGCCCTGCTCTTCCAGATTTTCACATCGAGGACGTGAACGTTGACTAATTTCAAAAGCTGCAAAAGAAAATAGAGCAAGAAGAGCGGCGAGAGGAACAAGAAGAGCAGCAGCGAGATCAGCAACAGCAGTATGCCAACGAGGCGCCGCCGCTCAGCTCTGCCTTGGCTCTGCCGCCCATCCAGAAGTCTTATCCTACACCGAACGCACGGCAAGGGTGGAACCGGCAACAGCATAATGCAGTGAGTTGGCAACTTTATTGCCACCAACAGCAGCAACAAATTCAACAGCAAGTACAGAAGTACCAGGATCAGCAATGGCAGCAGCATCTGCAAGAGGAACATCAACGGTCTTTGCACCAGCAGCAGCCTCAGCACTTTGCTGCCTTCGTTCCGTCTGTTCCAGTCACTCAGTCGCGCCCTAATGGTTGGCGTGACTTCGCTCCTTCGCCGGGTCTCTTCATGGCTCCGCCCGGTTTCGTACTTGCTCCGCCCGGTGTCTTCGTGGCTCCACTTGGATTCTTAACAAGACCTGCTGTCCTTCCTGCGGTCATCTCTCCTAACGCCCCTTCGACGGCAACCAAGCAAAGCCTGAAGCGGCCTCGTTCGTCGAGTCCTGCTCGAGGCCGCCCTGAACTGTTCGTCCATAGTTTTCGCCGCCCACTTGTTCCCTCGTAGGCCTCAGGGCGTCTTTCACTTGGCCGTAGCAATGCCCATGCCAGGCCACTTGCGCCACCTATTCAGCCTCGCGGTGCTGTGATCCGGCTGACATCCTCGCCCATCGCACCCACAATGTGTAGCGAGCCACTTGTCTCGCCTGCCACAACTGTGCCTGGACTGCCACACGGGTTGCCGGTACCGCAATCGAGCTATTCCTCAAACGCCGTTGCCTGGCCTGTACTTACGGAGGCAGAATTTGCGAGAATGATTAATGGTCAACAACAGCCGCAACAACATGTGACGGGCATGGAGGGAGTGTGGAAGTGCGAGTAGTGAGCGAGAGAAGATACCTAGTACATGTATCGTCAATGAGGGCAAAGCGCCGCTCGGGAGTCTTGGCCGAAGGCGGAGTAGGTAGACTTTCTTTCCACGTCCAAAGCGAACAAGTCATCAGCCCATCGTAGCCACTCGCTCGACCGCAAGGCGACCACATCCTCTAACAAACCACCCTCTTCATCCACTTCTTTCATTTCCATCTGTACTATACCAACACCCGCGTCGCCGTTTGCTACCTTCTCAATACCCACACACCACTATAGCATGAGCACAACCCAGCTCCGTTCGCTCTCCTCGAGGGTAGGAGGCGGCGCTCCCCGGAGTCTGCAGCCCTCACAACACACTTTTTCATACGGCAAGACTGCAGCATACAGGCGCGCAGCATCGGGTCTGAGAGAATACAGCGAGGCCTCGTTACGGCAACGGCAGAATGGCGCTTCCATCAACCTTCCCGCGATTGCGCTGCGCTCACATTTCCTCCCGACCTCAATACAATCCGCCTCTGTCGGCTCCGCGAGACATGTGTCTTTCAAGCAGATGAGAGAACAGCGCGCAAAGGAGAAGGCTGCTGCCGAAGGCAAGGCCGCCCCTGAGACTTCCAAGGCTGAGCCCGAGCCCGCCGCAAAGGAATCCTCTTCGGCATCGGATGCTGCTGAGGCGGCGTTCGCTAAAGCCAAGGCCGAGAGTGAGGCGGCCTGGGATCGCGCAGAGAAGCAAAGGCAGAAGGCGGCCGAGGAAGAAGACGCCACTGAGGGCGAGGATGGCAAGGATGGCGAGGGCAAGGAGAAGAAGAGCAAGAAGAAGGATGAGGCCGCGCCTCCGCCTCACGGAGAGAAGACACCCTGGCAGGTCTTTGTCGAGACCTTGAACACCGAGTTCAAGTCTAGCAAGGAGTGGAATGAGGGTACTAAGGAATTGTCTGGCAGCATCCACGATTTCCAGCAGAACCCAAACGTCCAGCGCGCAAAGTCGGCTTACGCGAAGGCTGCTGAGACCGCTTCATCGACAACTGGCAAGGTCTTCCTGGGCACCGCAGGTGCAATTGGAAAGAGTGCGGCGTGGACTTGGGATACGAGCCTCATGAAGGGTGTCCGTTACGGCGCATCGGCTGTTGGTTCCGGCGTAGAAAAGGCTACCAGGCCTGTGCGCGAGACCGAGGCCTACAAGAGCGTCAAGGAGACCATCGACGACGGTTCATCCCAGCGCTACGGTGGCTGGGTCGAGCGCGAGGAACGCCGCAAGAAGCGCGAAGAAGATCTCGCACGCCGTAGGGCTTCAGGAGAGCTTAAGGAACAAGAGATCCACGACGAGGACCCCAACGCTGGCACCAATGTCACTGTGCACAAGGATGCTGCCTGGAAGCAGTCATGGCAGAACTTCCGCGACTCTTCGCCTATGATGCAGCGTGTGTTCGGCCTGAAGAGCGTGTACAACGAGTCTGAGAACCCATTGATCAGCACTGCGCGCAGCATTTCCGACCGCGTGGCAGGGTTCTTCGCCGAGAACGAGACTGCCCAAGTCATCAAGAAGTTCCGTGAGATGGACCCGCACTTCCAGCTCGAGCCCTTCCTCAACGAGATGCGCACCTACATTCTTCCTGAAGTCCTCGAGGCTTACGTCAAGGGCGACGTTGAAGTCCTGAAGACATGGCTCTCGGCCGCACAGTTCCAGGTCTACTCCGCGCTCATGCACCAATACACCACCGCTGGTCTCCAATCCGATGGCCGCATTCTGGACATCCGCAACGTTGACATCCTGAGCGCGCGCATGTTAGACCCTGGTGACATTCCTGTCTTTGTCCTCATGTGCAGGACTCAGGAGGTGCACGTTTACAAGAACAAGAAGACTGGCATTCTTGCCGCTGGTATGGAGGACAAGGTCCAGCAGGTCACCTACGCTATCGGTGTCACCAGAATCCCCGAAGACGTTGCCAACCCCGAGACCAGAGGATGGAAGTTCATCGAGCTGCAGAAGAGCGCGAGAGATTACATGTAAGGGAATACATGTGAACTCGGCTGGACTACTAGGGTCCTCTTTATCTGGCGTCTTCTCCTCGACTCCTGGTCTGACTGCCTACTTGCTCCGTGATTCGTCCAGGCGTGACAAAAAGCGGCTGACAGTACGAAAGGCAGCAACCACACCTCAAAATCACCCCCTGCATTACTCGGCGTCTGGCGTTTGTCGCGGCTCTTGCAGCATGGCGTAGACGCTTGTTGGTTTCTGGCTCATTATCGCCACGTCTCCAAAAGAAAGAAAAAGGCTTCCTGTACCAAAACCCCCCCAACTCATGTAAGATATGTCTACCTGGTCGCACAGGCGATTCAGTCTTCGATGGAAGACGATTTTATCATAGCTTCGAAGACGACTGTACTTATTCCCGTTCACACCAAACCATCATGACAACTCGTGTGTTTCAATCAATCCTGGGCACGACATTCAAATTTGGAAGGAACAACCTAACTTCATTACCTATATCTCCATGGACCTTTCCGAGCTTCAACGTGGCACCTGAGGGCCTCGAGTGGACTCGGTCCTTCCGTACCGCTGAGACTTGGTTGACTTGGAGAAGTTTGTCTCTGTGGTGTGGTCGGAACCTCGAATGTAATACCTGAGGAATCCGAGTTGGGCCAGTCCTACGATACCACTGAGGATGGCGCGCCTCAGAGGAAAACGCAACCCAGTATCCCAGCAATGTCCATGAGTCTTTGAGTTGATACCTCTGGACTCCGAGGTGATCTGGCTCGGAATTGTTGCTGAGAGAGACGCATTTCAGCAAGTACATTTCGAATGCGCCTCGTCACCTCCATCTTTTAGGACCTGCGTAAGACGCTAGAAAATTGCTTGTCAAGAACTTTTCACTATGACCAAGTTCTCAAAGAATGGTGAATACTGATCACTGCGATTGCTGATGTTAGGTGTTTGATGAATTTTGCTGTCGCCTGCACAGAAAAATTTCCCCTGGACCTGAATCGGCTGCAACCATGCCTAGGTTCCATTGTTTGCACCGACTGGGCACCGGCGGGAACTGGTCATCTGCGTAACATCAATTCAGTGCATGAGCTGAGTGTGTATGATGATACAGGACCAAGAGTAGTGACCTGGTGACGACTTCTGAAGACCATTTCTCTCGTTTGCATGACGGTGTTCTGGGAAACGCAGATGGTCGACACACTACTAGATTGCAGTACATGACATATTCAATCATACTTGAATTTTTTTAAATTCTCTTGTATTCGATATCAGTATTATCTTTTCGTGGCCTCGTTGTTGTAGAGATTGGTGATGGTGATGTTGAGAAAGCCATGCATGGGTCTACTGTCCGCGACCGGCACCGCCCTGGCCTCCCATGCCGCCCATGAAGTTCCTGGCCATTTCGGCGATGGCAGGATCGTTCTGCGAGAATTTGTTAGTTGTGTTGTTCGGTGGTTTTGTGATAGGAAATGAGGAATGGGGAGAATCCGCAGTCGTTGAGACATGCTGAATCGGGCTTGGGATGTATTCAGCCCGGAAAACGAGACGTACTGCGAGCATGTTAGTATATGTCTAGAGAAAACGAAATCATTCCACAGGTCCTTACCCATCATAGCAGAGAGATCGGGCATGCCGCCTGCGCCGCCAGCACCACCAGCGCCGGCACCGGCACCGGCTCCACCGCCGCCGAATCTTGACATCAAGTTGTTCATCATGTCAGGGTTGCTCATCATTTGACTCGCCATTTGCCTCATCATAGGGTTCTGCATGAGCGAGCCGAGATCCGGCATGCCTCCTGCACCTCCTCCGCCGCCAAGCATGCCAGCAAGCGAGGAAAGATCAGGCATGCCACCCGCACCAGCACCGCCAGGTCCAGAGCGCGGGTCCGATGCCACATCGTCGGTCGAAGTACCTTCCGCCTCGCAGCGAGACTTGGCAGTCTGGTAGCCCTTCTTCATGGCCTCACTGCCGCCATTGCCCTCAGCCTCAATACCCTTGGCGTAGGCCTCCATGCTGCCCTTCGCATCGCCGAGAGCGAAGCGAGTCAGACCCAGGCGCGACCATGCCTTGGTGTACTTGGGGTCTGCAACGGTGGCCAGCTCGGCGTCGTTCTTTGCGAGATCGTGCTTTTGGGTTGCACTGTAGGCGGCGGCACGGTTGGAGAGGTAGATGGGGTTGAGCGGCGAGACCTCGAGGGCCTTGGTGTAGAAGTCGATGGCGGCGGCGTAGTCCTTCTTCTGGAAGGCTGCGTTTCCTTGGCCCTTGAGCTTCTCGCTCTCCTCTGTGGGACCGCCCTTTGCGGCCTCGCTGTCTTGAGCAGGGGACGGCACGGACGGTGTGCTGGGACGGCCCTCCTGGGCAGAGCTGGGGCCCTGAGTCGAAGCGGTGGACTTGCCCTTCAGCTTCTCGTACACGCTGTAGATGGAGAGCAGGTTCTGGCCGGCGAGGGCATCTTTCATGGCGGTCTGGTCACTGGGGTCGACATGGAAGCACTCGGCAATGCAGTTGCTGGCAATCTCGATGCTGTCGGCATCCTCGGACTGGAGTGTGCCGTCCTTGAGGGAAGAGTTGAGGAAATCGATCACGGCGAGCGCCAGGCGCTTGTGGGAGTCGGTGGCCTGGAGGGAAGGTCAGTGTGTGTGGGATTTTGGGATGGATTCCTGGGCATCGTTACCATCTTGTTATATTGACCGTTGTGTTTTGTGTTGTTGTTGTTGAGTAGGAGGGAACCTGAAATTGGTATAATCAGGAAGACAGGAAACCAAGATTCATGTGAAGGTTGGCCTACGTAGTTCACATGTCTGTTGGTTTAGATCTAGGGTGCTGCCTCAGGTTTCATGGCGGGGCTGTTTTTGGCGGGGCAGGCGCATTTGGGGACATCGTCTTGGGCAGCGTTTGGGAAAACACGCACTCTCTTTGATATACACTACATATATCTGCAATCATGTTCAAGAAGGAAGTTAGTACGTACCTGGAATGCTACTGGAGGAGCCACAATTGACAACGTATCCAGTTCACCGCCGGCCAGAAGAGCAAGGTATGCACGACCGAGATATTGCAGCAACACACATCGATTTGGACAACAGCCCTGACGTCTACTTCGTATTCAGGTCAAATCCTCCGCCCAGCGTGGCGTACGTGCGAAGGTTCTTGAGACCTATCCTGGTCTTGAGCCTTACATCGACGACATCATGCCCAAGAAGGAGCAACTAGACCTCGTCAAGATCCCCGACCGCGTCTCCCTCTACTGCAACGGCAACACACCTCTGTTCTGGCAGCACATGGACGATGCGATCATTCCCCACCTGACTGTCGTACACAAATATCCCTGGGCCTTCAAGCGCGTGCGCATCGACAGAGGAGCTATCCGCTTCGTGATGAGTGGCGCAACTCTCATGGTTCCCGGTCTGACGAGCCCTGGTGGAAGATTGCCCGGCGACGAAGATGCAGGTGTTTACGACAATGGAGGCAAGGATTTGGAGGCTGGCGAAATTGTTGTGGTCGAGGCTGAGGGCAAGGAGCACCCCTGCCTGATTGGTGTGCTGAAGATGGGCACCAAAGAGATGAAGGAGAAGAAGAAGGGCGTCGGCATTGAGAACGGACATTACGTTGGTGACGGTCTTTGGAAGCTGGACCTGAGCTAGACTATGGCTCTCTTGCATAATGAATGACGTGGACATGTTGCATTGTTTGGGCGAGCATGGGATGGGATGAGAGGCATGGCATGATATTGAGAGCATGGCATGGATGCTTGCTACCGAAAGATATGACACTGCTTCCAAGTAGTGTTGTGATTAAAAAACGGATAAATGGAATAATGCTTGAGGAAGCAAAGTCCCTTTTTGCACACCAGAGTGACATGATACTCGGTTGAGCAGGATAGCCCTATTCTGGGGTCTCTGAACATTAGCTACATGTTGCATGTGTTTTCGTTGATATGAGTGCCCAAAATGAATATTGAAACGACTCGGAAGTTCGTCATCGGTCTCGCACCGCGGGGAAAAATCGGCTGCGTCAAAACATTTGTTTCGCAGACGTGAATCCACTCATCCGGACTCAACACAACACCACAGCCACGAGCAAACATGTCGCAGCCACTCACAATCGATCGTCTCTTGAATCTGGCGTCGGAGTCGCCAGACGCTGTCCTCACCCACCTTCGCGAACATCCTCAACTCGCAGGCCAACAGGACTCCCACGGCTACAGTCTGCTGCACGCAGCAACTTCATATGGTCATATCCAACTCGCGACTGCTCTGATTAAGGACTTCAGCATCGACGCCAACATTCGCGATGAAGATGATGAGACAGCCCTGTTCAACGCAGAGACCGTGGAGATGGCAAAAGAGTTGCTCGTGCTAGGTGTGAGCATTGATGCGAAGAACGGAGAGGGACAGACCGCAGCGGAAAAGCTAGCAGACGAGGACGAGGAGCCTGTGGTCGCCGCATTCTTGCGCCAGGCCGCAGGCGGTGCGTCGATCGACGAAGCCGCTTCGATCGTTGCGCAGACAGGCGGTGCTGCCGGATCGGGTGTTGCTCAAGACGGCGCGAATGGCGTGGATGGTGTGCATGCTCCACCGCCCTTCCCAGACCATGTCAAGGTCAACGTCGGCACTATGGATGCCAGTGAGGCCGGCGAGGAGCCCGATCCTGAGATCAGGCGCAGAATTGAGGAGCTGGCTGCGAGGCCTGATTTCCAGACCGAAGAAGGACAGGCTGAGCTGCGCAAGCTGGTGACTGAGATTATCTCCGGCTTTGAGCAGGAGGGCCAGGGACCTGCGAGTCGGAGGAGGGTTGAATGAATCAGCGTTTGATCAGTGTCGATGCGGCGAGCGGTTCCTCGACAGGCCAGGAGCGCAAGACGATTGATGCGGCAGTTACACACGTGTGTCCATGCACCGCGTTGTCCACGATGCCGAAAGCATGCTTTTCCATCGTCACCTACGCCTTTATTTTGGTCTTGGCCATGCAGCAAGTGGATTCGCCACACATTCCTCTTCGGCGCTCTTGCCTTGTTCTCGGGCTTACTGTGGCCTTCGTTGCGCAGGCAAACGACAGGGTGTCGACTTCATTGTATAAGCTCGGACTAGCTCGAACCTGATATATTACCCGACGTAATACTCGAGGGCCGGCTGGGAAGCTTCGCCTGCTTCGACCTTCTATGCAGCAGATCGACACGCGATCGGTCCCGACAGAGTTGTCAATCGCATGGACGATTGTGTACAGGCTGATTTGACGCACCTCTAAAATCGATGCCCTCCACAATTGGCTTCTTCTCGAATACTGCGCACGCCGCCGTCGCAGGCCAAGGCCAAGCCGGCATGTCGATCCTTCGCATTTCTTTACACCGAGACAAGCTGTGCTGTGGAGGCCCGCAATATCACTCGTGGGGAGCGTGCGGGGAAGTGCAAGATCCTAGCAAATGACGAATCACATAATGCCTTCAAGGATCGGTAATGGTCATCTGTTACTCCGCGTGCTTTAGTGTTCAGGCCGTGCGTGCGTGGGTTGGAAAGCATGTGAGACAGCGTTGCTTGAAGTGCCGGGGGACGACCTCGCGCGCTTCAAGTTCATGTACATAGGCGGGTTCCCGCACATAACTCATGTCAATCTGACTTGCGCTCTTGATAGGTTTCCCATTCCGCAGTACGACTCATCTTGTCTCCACACACCATGGCTCCAAGCTGGCTAAAGAAGAATACGTTGAAGAATCGCGATGATCAGCGAACAAAGGCCGCCGAATTGACCCTTCGTCAATCAATTTATCCTATCGTCCTGGTGACCATCTTGTTCTTCCTCTGGGTGAGTGAGAATGTCACTTATCATTGTAGCTCAATGGCGTTATGTCTGTGCTGGTCGTGGCGTCGATTGCAGACTTCCTCCACCCGGACCGGACTCACTCCATGCCAGGAGCGGTGCAAATATGAACTGCAACTAACTTGTATGATCAATACCATAGGGATTCTCTTACGGCCTTCTAGATACCCTCAATAAGCACTTCCAAAATGCCCTCGGCATCACCCGCGCCCGCTCCTCAGGTCTTCAAGCCGCATACTTCGGCGCCTACCCGGTATATCTCAAGATGCCCTAGTACTTCAGGATGATGCTAATAGGAATTGAAGTTGGCATCGTTAGGCCATGCCAATTACATACTACGCCACTACGGCTACAAAGCGACTTTCATCTGGGGCTTGTGCCTTTACGGAATCGGCTCTTTAGGTGAGAACTCTCATTTTGGGGCAACATGAAGGCTTCCATCGACCATAGCCGCTGATTCCAACAGTGGCCTGGCCCTGCCTCGTATACCACTCTTTCGGTGGATTCTGTGCGGCTATCTTCATCATCGGCAACGGTCTGGGGAGTCTGGAAACTGCTGCAAACCCGTATATCACCGTTTGTGGTCCGCCCAAGTACTCTGAGATTCGTATCAATTTCTCGCAGGCATTCAATGGGTGAGTGCTGGACAAGACATGCAGACTTGTTCTCAAAGGTCACTGATTTTTTCTTAGCATCGGAACTGTCGTAGCGCCCGTCATCGGATCGTACGCTATCTTCAACCATGTTGGTAACGATCAACGTGCGTTGGAGAACGTACAGTGGATCTATCTGGCCATTGCATGCTTCGTCTTTTTGCTTGCGGTTGTTTTCTACTTGTAAGTCAAATCTTCAGAGACTCAAATTCGTGGATGACATTACTAACGTATGTGTGTTGCCAGCTCGCCGATACCAGAGATTACTGACGCTGATATGGCGTTTCAAGCGAGTGAAACTCACGCGAATGCCGATGTCAAGCCTTTCAGGAAACAATACCGCTTGTTCCATGCTGCATTCGCGCAGTTCTGCTACACGGGAGCCCAAGTTGGCATTGCTGGCTTCGTGAGTACCCGATCTCAACTAACCACATCGCAACTACGGATACTAATGCCCTTTCCCCCAGTTCATCAACTACGTGATAGATGCCGACGACAAATACACCGATGCTACCGCTGCCCAGATGCTCGCCGGAGCCCAGGGCGGCTTCGCCCTCGGCCGCTTCGTCGGAACGTTCATCATGAAATTCGTCCGCCCGCGCTGGGTCTTCCTCGTCTACCTGGCCATGTGTATCGTATTTGTTGCCCCCTCCATCACCCACGGCGGTAACCCTGGCATCGCCCTGCTGTTTGTCACACTGTTCTTCGAATCGATTATCTTCCCGACCATCGTCGCTCTCGGAATGCGCGGTCTGGGCAAGCACTCGAAGCGCGGTTCTGGTTGGATCGTCGGCGCCGTCTGCGGTGGTGCTGTCGTGCCGCCGATTTTGGGCGTTGCTGCAGACTCGAGGGATAGCACGCAGTTCGGTATGGTTGTGCCGTTGTGTTTCTTCCTTGCGGCTTTCTCTTATGCTATCTGCGTCAATTTTGTTCCTTCTTATAGGGATACTGCCGACGCCTTCACGGAGACCAAGGTTGGTATTGATAACGTTGGGGCTAAGGATGTGGAGACGGGGAGTCCGGGTGTCTTGGGTGAGAAGGGATTTGAGAGCGGAGACGCTGCTACGCATGATGAGGTCAGGGAGATTGGGAAGGCTTGATGAGTATATTGGGGTTTCAGTGATACCATATCGTTCAAGTTGGTGAGCGACACGATCTCTATTGAGTTCAAACCTGCGCGCTTTCCTGCATACCGTCGCAGTGTTGTGTAGCCTTTATCTATTGCTTCAGACGGACAAAACCTCTCATGGAAGTGTGTATCCGCCGTCAATGACCATGTTAGCTCCAGTCATGTAGGACGATGCCGAAGATGCCAGGAAAACGTATGCCTGAAAACAGCAGATGTCAGTTCTTCCTCAACGATCGAGGATCTAAATTGATTACTCACACCCTTCAACTCAGCAGGATCGCACAGTCTTCCACCTGGAATCATTGTGAACCACTTATCCCGCCACTCTTGCGGATGCACGCTCAACACTAGGAGCAAAGTCAGTACCATCTCACCACAAACGACCGGATCAAGCCCTCAAACTCACTCTCAGTCTCGATGAACCCCGGCGAAACACAATTAACCCTCGCAAACTCCGTCCACTCAACTGCCAAACTCTTAGCCAGGTGCAACACTGCCGCCTTGCTAGCATTGTAGGCGCACTGCGTCTGTGGTACATTGACCAGCAACGCCGAGACCGACGCAGTGAAGATCATACTGCCAGCAAATCCGTCAGACCCGGCCTGCTTCTTGAATATATTACCAGCAGCCTGCGCAGTGAACATGGCGCCATTCAGGTTGACCTTCATCATTTCGCTCCAATCCTCCTCCGCATACTCCAGACTGCCTTGATGCGCCGCAATACCCGCATTCGCAACACAAATGTCGAGGCGGCCGAAATCGGTCACGATCTGGTTGATTGTAGCTGTGATTGCAGATTTGGATCGGACGTCGGATTGATAGGCCACGATTCTTTGACCTGTTGCGCCGGCTATCGATTCTGCGGTTTGAACGGCATCTTTGCTCGAAGTGTAAATGAGGGCGACCGAGGCGCCTGCTTCGGCCAGGCCACGAACTACTTCGAGGCCGATACCGCGGGCGCCGCCAGTCACACAGGCGACCTTGTTGGCGAGAGAGAAGTGGGAGAGGACGGGCGAAGATGGATTGGAAGGGGTTGCGAGAGGCATGTTTTCTTTCTTGGAGGGGACTGATGGCGGGGCCGGTATTGGTGAGCAGAGATCTGGTGTGTGGCGATGTTTTGAATTGTTGTGTTTGGGGGACACAGTGAAGTCGGAGGAATCGAGCCTTAGAGACTTTGACCTACATGTATATCACCTGGCTTACTTTTGTGGGTTCGATTAAGAGCTTTGCGACTTTGCGGACATCTCGATGTTCGTGCTCGTGTGAGCTGTGTCGCATGCGGTCGAAGAGGAAGAGGTGCTCTGTCGTCCGTTGCCGAGGCCGGCTGACGTCGAAGTGACCTCTCATTAGGAAAACAGAAGGATCACATCCCCTCACACCCCCACAGCAGGTGTGGACCGTCCGTTGAATTCCAGTGTTCCATCGTTGATTGATTGCAAAAGGCCTGATCAAACTGAAGTCACTCCTTATGTGCTGATACTGAAGAGTGGTTACATCTCCAACCAAGTCATTTTCCAATCGATCAATACGGCCATGATGGCGTTAGCGACAGAAACACGCAACGCTGAAATCGTGAGAATAACCAGTTCGAATACATCTGAATAGCTACTGACTTGTTCACATAAGAACCCATCGTTCGTCCTACGAGCCGTCAGAGTTGTTGCGTTCGAAGACAGGCCTGTACCTACTCTCCGAGGGCCAAAGGACGTTCGTGTTCATATTGCACAGACAGGTATCTGCGGCAGCGATGTATGTTTAATTGCATGAATTTGTTTGGTTTCAGTACGGTCACTCACGCATCAACAGGTTCACTACTGGCAAAAAGGACGTATTGGAGACTTTATCCTCGAGAGCCCGATTGTACTTGGCCACGAAAGCTCAGGTGGGCAGTCATGCTGTGGAAGCGCCATTAATTTCTCTGACAGTCGGCAGGCACCATCGTTGAAGTCGGCGAGGAAGTCACAAACGTCAAGATTGGCGATCGAGTAGCCATCGAACCTGGAGTTCCTTGCCGCCACTGCGAATTCTGCAGAGACGGCCGGTACAACCTCTGCCCCGACACTATCTTCGCAGCAACTCCTCCTTGGGACGGTACACTGTCAAAGTACTACATTGTCGCCAGCGATTTTGTGTACCCAGTCCCCGTGCACATGAACATGGAGGAAGCGGCACTAGTCGAGCCCGTGTCTGTCGCCGTCCAGATCGCCAAAGTAGCTGACCTCAGAGCCAACCAGAGCGTTCTTGTCTTTGGATGCGGACCGATCGGCGTGCTTTGCCAGGCGGTTGCGAAAGCTTATGGTGCGAAAAAAGTCGTTGGCGTCGATGTTGTCCAGTCACGACTGGATTTCGCCAAATCCTTCGGCGCGGACGGCGTTTTCATGTCACCAAAGGCAGAGCCTGATATGGATCCTGTCGAGCATTCTGAGAAAGTTGCGGGTTTGATCAAGAAGCAGTTCGATTTCGGCGAAGGACCGGATGTTGTGCTCGAATGCACTGGTGCCGAGCCTTGCATACAGGCAGGTATCTTCGCAGCTAAGAAAGGAGGCACTTACGTGCAAGCTGGCATGGGCAAGGAGAATGTTGTTTTCCCAATCACCACCGCCTGCATCAGAGCTTTGAACATCAAAGGCAGCATCCGGTATACCACAGGCGTGTATCCTGCTGCCGTGGATCTTGTTGCTTCAGGAAGAGTGGACGTCAAGAGGCTGATCACCAACCGGTATAAGTTCGAAGATGCCGAGAAGGCCTTTGAGCTGGTCAAGGCTGGCAATGAGGGCGTATTCAAGGTTGTCATTCAGGGCGTTCAGTAGTTTACAAAGAAGTTCCACTGCCAGCACGCCCAAGTATGTCACCTTTCCTGTCAGCCTGTCAGTACAATGAACTGTCTCCTCCCAGTAGTTAAGTCAGAGCTTTGAATGTTCTCATCATATCTTCTTCGCTTTACGTTGCGAAATGCCAGACTATTGGGCAGGTTCGGGTCCGTCTTGCCAACAATACTGTACTTCCGGAGACAATCACGATATTCGCTCATCATTCCTTCATCGTTCCCGGTGGGTCTCATCGGTATGCCACCAAGACACCCGAGTCCCGGCTACATAGATGGGACGGACAAGGTGTACACCACTCCTCATGCGGAGGCGTGGTGTTGGGGCACCGGGTGACTTCGCCGTCCATCTGGTGGAGTCGGTGGCTGGAGTTGGCCGCCAATGCGATGCCGAAGTTCACCACTCGAGTCATGAGAACGGCTGACAGTCAGGCATAGGAGCGATAATAGCACGATCCGGTCAATCCGGTATCCGAGGTGGCATCTGGTTGCTGGTGGCTATACGGGCGACTGTGCACCTGTGGGTCCCTTGTCTTTCCCCAGCTGTGCAGGGAAATCAACTCCGCAAAAGTGAAATCTGGAGAGCATGCGGAGAAGGAGCCCTCGGAGCCACCCGCCATGCACGGCGAGGCTAGGCCAATGGCTTTGGGCAGATCGAAGACCATGCAAAGCACGATGAAGAGTCCAGGTCGGTATATAGTCGAGTGCCAGCTGTCGTCGTAGCAGGTCGTATACTACGATCAACCGGTCCAGAATGAAGAACGAAGACATTGTCGGCTCCGCACTCGCAGAGGTACTTCCTGTCACAGACAAGTGGTGGTTCCAACAGTCTCACCTCTTGAGACTGAATCTAACCTTACTTGTGCCGTTGCTGTCGTCTTCCGTGGCTGGATATGATGGCAGTCTGATGAATGGCTTACAATCGCTGCCGCAGGTGAGAGAATGCGAGATCCGTGCAGCGTAGAAGAAATACTGACAACGAACCAGTGGCAGTCATACTTCGGACACCCAACAGGCTCTCTCCTTGGCCTAGTCAATGCCGCCCAGTCTATCGGATCAGTACTTATCTTGCCCACAGTTGGATGGCTCTCCGACAAATTCGGACGCAAAATCGTATTGCTTGCCGGCATTTTCGGCGTTATCATCGCAACCATCATACAAGCGACGTCAACAACGTACGCTCAGTTCGTTGTTTCAAGGCTCGTTGTCGGAGCCGCCGGAATGCTGGTAGTACAGCCTGCTCCCATGCTCATTGCAGAACTCTCTTATCCGACTCATCGCGGACGTTACACATCAGCGTTCTGGACGATGTATTACCTAGGCGCCATACTCGCCAGCTGGACCACGTTCGGTACCCAGCCCATGACATCGGACTGGTCCTGGCGGATTCCCACCATACTTCAAGCTGGATTTCCTTTGGTGCAGCTCACAGGTTACTACTTCCTGCCGGAGTCGCCAAGATGGCTCATCGCCAACGACCGGAAAGAAGAGGCTCACGCAATTCTTGCTAGCTACCATGCTGCCGGAGATCGAAACAGTCCGCTCGTTGTTCGGGAAATGGGTGAGATCATTGATACCATCGAGCTAGAGAAAGAGGCGCAAGGCACCGGATGGGGAGCGCTGATTGCGACACCCGGAAATCGTAAGAGGCTATTCATCGTCGTCTGCCTTGGAACCTTTGCGCAGTGGAACGGGATTGGCGTCGTCAGCTACTACCTGACGCTCGTGTTGAATTCGGTCGGTATAACGGATCCATTCATGCAGACCTTGATCAACGGGTAAGTTGAAGCGTTTTGTGAACTCAGCGCAGTCGATAATCGACTAACGACCTTTCAGGCTGTTGCAGGTATTCAACTTTGGAGCCGCATTAGGGTAAGTTGTCGGCCTCTCAATCGCTTTATACAATGTAAGCTGACACCTTGAGTAGAGCCGCTTTCCTGGTAGACCGTCTCGGCCGGCGCACGTTGTTCACTTGGAGTGGTATTGGCATGCTAATTAGCTATATTGTCTGGACCGCGTGTTCTGCGGTCAACGATCAAACCGGCAACACGTCCGCTGGAATTGTCGTGATCGTTTGTCTCTTCACTTTCTTTTTCCATTACGATATCGGTAAGAGATGGCATCGTTTCCAAGACAGAAATTCGCTAACGTCAAAACAGCTTACACGCCACTGTTGATGAGCTACAGCACCGAACTGCTTCCCTACAATATCAGGTAAGCCATTGCCCAATTGCCGCATGCTAAGCATCGCAATACTAACCCGATGCAGATCTAAGGGACTTACCTGTGAGCTTCTTGCAATTTACTCCTCGCTGGTCATTGCCGCCTTTTGCAACCCAATCGGCATGGAGAACATTGGCTATAAGTATTACATTGTCTTCTGCTGTTTGCTGGCTGTGTTCCTGGCGATCACATATCTGGTTTTCCCGGAGACTAAGGGTCGGAGTCTCGAGGAGATTGCCGAGATCTTTGACGGTCCTCGGGCACTACCGGACAGTGGCGCCACAGAGAAGCAAATGAACAAGGCCATGATCGAGGAGCAGATCGAGGAGCGTATTGAACGAGCGTAATCTATAACATCCCATAACAAGACAATCCGAGGCTGTCGTCTGACTGCCCTGCGGTCTAAATAGGCCCAAAGTGCTCAAAATTGTGATCCAGCAGATTTGGCGAGTCTTCGGGGAGATCGGCAATGAAATTATTCCAGCTGTCATTCTCAATGAGCATGTCCACCTCTGTCGTATTGGCACCAGGCCACATCATACCGTACAAAGCGTTGATCTGCGTGTTGGGGGATTCTTCAACAGGTTCCAAACCGAAGACCGGAGAAGATGTCGGGATTCCGGACGGATTTGTCAGATAGTCCGAACATAACCGCAAAACTACTTCGTGACACTCACGGCTCGCAGGATTGATAGCGAACATGCTCTGCATGATGCTCAGGGCCGTGCTGAGTTGCTCGCGCCAATCGTGGGCCAATACAGAAGTCGGTTCATTTCGAAGGCAGACGCTAGGAATCATCGTTGCCTGGAAAAGAAAATAGAGCGCATACCAAGATGCCATGCAATTGCGAGTTCCAGTTTGCCAGAAATGGTCGATGGAGATGATGCTCGTCTTCGCTTCTGCCAAGCAACGACTGACTGCGGCATCTGTTGAAGGGTCAAGTTGCTGAACAACTTCTTGGCGCATCCGAGCTTGAAACACTTTGCGGATCACGAAGGGGCGGAACATGATGATGCGAAGATTCCGAAAGCGCCACGCCATTATACTCCGCGAGAGTGCGTAACGAGGCTCCACTTCAGATGCTTCGACTGCCCAGATAGAGTGCCATGCAGAGATACGCTCATCGTCCATTTTTAGTAGTTCCTGAGGGGATGGGAAGGGTAATGATATGACCTTCGCGTAGATCTCGTTCGTCATCAAGTGGAAGCGTGCTTGTCCTGCAATGGCGGAGTGTGTGGTCAGAGTCGTACGTGGTGGTGGAAGAGTGGCCGAGAGGTGTGTAAGATCTCGATCATCAACGTTGAGTGGGAGGGCAACCTCAATCCCTTCTCTGGGCCAAGACAGAGGTCTTCCAAATGTTATAGCAGCTCCCACGTAGAAGTTGTACAGCGCCCACCAGACTCGCCTCCTGATCTCCATCTGCAGTGGGGCTATCCGCCAACCCTGGAATTCTTTATGCATGCCCAGTCCCATTGCCATGTGCAAAGCGATTCCGAGGTAGTTGTAACCGCTGTTTGGCTTTCCGCGTTTCTGAATGTAGTTCGACAGTAACGCCAAAGCTTGGACAAGTGTGATGTTACCAGTCTCCAGGCTATCGATCGTGATGTTGGACTTTGCGGCCTCGAAGAGGTCTAGATCTCGGACTGTAGGCTTAGTGGATGTGCTAAACAGGCCGATCGCCGCGATTATGTAGGCGAGTGCATTCCAACTTTTCCCGCTCGGACGCGCGATCACCTGGGCGTATTGCGCTCTGAATGTCGGCTCGCATACGATAGGATACGAGACGTGGTACAGTGAGAAGTAAGCATTGATCGCGGCATCGACGTCGATCTCGTATATACGGCGGTGGTGCCAAACGGGGGTTGGGATCCAGCCAGATTCCTGCGGATTGGATGCCACCGAGCTCTTGGGGCCATGAGAGCGTGGCGCTGATCTGTTGTGTTTATGTTCCATATCGGGCATCATCAGTCTGAGCATAGCAGCTCCGGACGCGATTCCAAGATAGCCGGCCCGCGTGTCGTCCACTGAAAGTGATGCCATGCCGTCAGTAACACCCGAAGAATCTGCGTCGTCCACAGCACTCGTCTTGCTGTCTTCAAGCTCGCCACCAACGGATTGTTCATCCCAAGAAAAGTCCTCTAATTCGGACGGTGGCTGCTCAAGTTCGTGGGATAGGTTTTGTTCTGGTTGTCTCAGCCAAAGAGAGGCGGCGCCAATATTCTGGTGGTCGTTGTTCCAGACTCTGGCGTCCACTGGCAAGTCGGATTGTGATGATCTCGCGAAGTTGCTGTCAGCTGAGAGCGTCGTACTGCCATACGATGTTGCGGAGTCATGGGGAATTGATGTGTCGTTTAGCAACGCAGCAGATACCTGTGAAGATGATCCTGAATGCTGCCCTGCATTCTGGAGCTGCTGGCTGCGTTGCAGTTTGGACTCCGCAAAGCTTGCTCGTTGCTCTGCACTCTTCAGACGAAGTTCCGTCTGCCTCAGACGTGTTTCGACTTCGGTAAGATATCTTCGCGTCAAAGGTGTCTTGCTGTGTCTTTCGTACAGGCAGTGGCGCTTATTTCTGGCGCAAGGGCCACACTCAGGCAGCTGCCTGTCGCAACGACCTTTGCGTCGCTTGCACTCATTGCACGCTTGATCACTTGCTCCCAGAGAGGTGAGAGATGCTTGTGCGTGGGAGGATCCTGGCCGAGGGCCATCCATGCTTGGTGTCGTCAACGCTTACGGTATGGACGGACGTGTGGCGAAATATGGCTTCAAGCTTCACAGTGCGGCGTTGAAACCATGACAGATGTTTTCTTTTAGCACGCAGTGAGTCTGTGTTCTTCCGATAGATCATGTACTGCAATGGTTGAGTTGTAAGCATTGGGAAGGTCGAGATCGGACGCCGTAGTTCCCACGACTCCTTCGCGACTTCGCGTCCCCCTTCCTTCCTGGAGGGGCAACAACAGCTGCTTCGTGGCCCCAACAATCAATGTGTAAACGGTCAGATACTTTCAAAACTAGTCTTTCAACATACAGAGGACATGCAATATCAATACCATAGGTCGTCAGCGCTACGTCTTGGGTAGCTTATACTCACTGGACCGGAGAAGAGATCGGTCACATGACGTGTGACGTCACGCCGACAGTCATCACTTTCACGCAAATGTCAGATATAGGTATGCATCTATGCAAGTAGGAGATATCTGACGATTCACAGTATCGTGCCGAATGCAAGCAAACACATGAACAAAAGCAAGATCGCACACATCATCACGCAGCCCCGATATCACAACATCCAACAGTCTTGTGTGGCAACCCCTTTTTGAGTCTTGAACGACATTGTGATGAGCATCTTCGAATTGGTATTAACGCCACTGAGACGAACATAAAACGCTGGTTCGCAGGCACCGCGCATCATCTTGTAGGCCATGTCAACGCTAACGAATCGATAACGTCGTTCCAGTGAAGCAGCGTTACTCCGCAAACCTGGCAAATCGAGGAATCATACCGGAAGTCGTTGGTTCAGACCGTATGTCGTACGACGGTAGGTCGAGGGGAGTTCAGTCCAAGACTCTACAGAGTAGCTGACGAATATCGGTAGCTTCCTCCTCGGTTAGGACGGCGCGTTCGAGAAGGCGAAGGGACTCCGTTAGTCGTACGTACCGCTTTCCTCTCTTGACGGTCAGGAGATGTACTTTAGGCATCGGATTGTCCGACTCAGGCCCATGCTTATGCTCGCCCGAAAGAACTTCAGTCAGCCCGATCCGGAAGAGCTATCAACCGTGAGTCTTGTTAGGATCATTAACGTCGCGGACCCATATGCGCCATGCCCTCGTCTTCAAGAGGTTGCTGTGTTTTGCGATCTCGAGAGCGACGTCAACTAAGCGGAAGTCTCGGTCCTTGTAAATGGGAGACTTGAGAGTGTGCACCGTTCGTACTCCCGCAGGAGTGTATTGGAAAAGCGTTGCCGAATTGGCGGAAAGACCTGGCAGAGTTGCATAGAAATTGTCCAGGTTGGCTGTCGCGGGACTGAGCGCGATGTTCGGTTGTCTCGAAGGCTGCACTCGAATGAACTGACCGAGCTGGATTGTCGAGGTGGTCGCTACGATCCTTCTTCCTGGCCCTTTCACCTTCTGGATTGGAAATATAAGAAACGGATCAACTGGTAGGTTTTTCGTTGATCGACATTCGTCGGATGACTGGTCTCGCCTTTGCCGTGCGCTTCTTTCTCGGTGATTGTACTGCTTCGTCTCAGATGGTCTGGAGGCACCACTTTCTGGAGACGCGGATCCAATATTGGGAATATCCCATGCGTCGCTTTCTGGAGACGCGGCTTCGTTCTCGGAGAGATTGTAGACGCCACTTTCTGGAGATGCAGTTGCTTTGATAGGCCGTTTCGGCGGTTGACGGGGTAGCCGCTTTAAAATGGCGGCGTCGGTACGAATGTGGAAGTGAAGAGTAAATGGTTGTGGAGAGTGTGAGGTAGTGTTGCATAGGAGAATCACAGGATTGTAAAGGTAGCGTCCATTGGCCTGTGTAAATGACAGCGTGACCCGAGCGCCGCGTGACGGACGAAGTGAATCCGTTTGTATGTGGCGTCATTCTGTACGACGTGACAGCGCGCCATCATCTAGTCACTGATCTTTGTCGCTTCTTCGACAGTGACTTCTTTCATTGAACGAATGCCAAGACGACCTTGCTTTTACTTTGCCCCCCATCCTGAAGATCCTAGAAGCACACAACCCACAAATTGACAACAACTCGACATGGCTGACGACTCCACTGCAAAAAACTTCCAGTCGTGGGCCACTGCGTACGATGAGTGCTATCAGCTCTACGACGATGACAAACTCGAGGAATGTATCGACACCATTGAGAGACACCTGTACGATTCATCCATACCCGCCTACCACCGCATGAAATTCCGAATCATCCTCGCTGGAGCCCTAGGCGACTGGTATGAGGCGGAAGGTGCCCTTACTCGATGTGATGATATGTGGCAATGTATACATGCCCATTACAGCGAACACGCCGCCGACGACGACCAACACGCGCAGAAGAGCTTGCAGGAAATTCGCGAGATGTTCGATGGAGTGCGTGCTCATCATGATGCGCTGCCGCGGAGGATAGAGTATCGAGGAGAAGACGATGAGGACGAGGAGGATGAGGAAGACTGGGGAGACAACGAAGACATGATGGGCGGGGAAGACGACATGGACGAGGAGATGACTGACTATGAAGACGACGACGAGCTCGAGAACCCAGGCCCTTGGACGCTTGAGAACGACGGCGGTGAACAAGATTACGATAACGAGGGGTCGGATGTGGAGCCCTCTTCAAAGAACAAGGCGAAGGACGTCGGTCTGAAGTCCGGGGTGGGACCCCTACCGGAACTGTCCGTGGCGTTCCGCGAAAAGGATGCCGGCAACAACAAGATATCAACCGCCGACACAACACCTACCGCTGTCGAAAAGATGGCAGAAACTGCACCTGTCCTCCCTAAGCTCGAATTTTCGGGAGGGCGCCTCCTTGAACCCCAGTCCCACGAGGCGCTTCACAACGATTCCAACAGCGATACCGCCGACAATAAGATCACAGACAGCAAGAACACCGACAGCAAAACAGGTAACGGCGAATTATACTAGAACAAATCCGAAGTCAAGACCGAGTTAAAGGAGCCAGAGGGAACTCGAGGGAGGATTTTCAGCCTGCCTGCCATGATTCAAAACGTCAAGCGGAGGTACGAGGAGGTCTACAGATCGAAGCGCAAGCAGTCAAGGAGAAATTAATGGTGTAGACACGAAAACGAGATACATTGGGATGCGATTTGATGCACTCGTTCTGCTGGGGTCGGATATGCAATGATACCACTATGAAATTACACACATTAAGTCGCGACTCCACTCAACTACGATTGTAATATTGACTAATACCAGTCTGCACATCGCATTGCATATATGTATGCTTGATCAAGGCATGGAAAAGGGAGCGGCCACATGATGTTTTGTGACGTCACGCCATACTCGTCACTTCCATTACATCCAATCAATAATCCATCACAGGCATGCTTATATATACATCAAATGATCTCAGCCACTTTTAGAATTACGCCGAAGCTATACAAACACATGAGCAGAAGGATTCAGCAACATTCCATTCAACAAGCATACAGCCACTTTTGCCAGCCCGCTCGAGCGTATTCATCAAGTCGCGTCAAGACAGGCAGGTTTAGAAAACCACAACACGTCCCAAAAGCTGCCACGATGAGCTGGATGGACAGGTACGAACCCTGGTCTGCGTCCTTTTGCATGACTACAACCTGACCCCCAACAACAATAGTTGGTCTCGTCCTTCGAAACACCAAGCGACGCCGGCACCCTACTACCTTCTTCCTGGTGGCGAGGACACCCCGTACTGCAGGACATGTGGACGCGTGATTGGTAAATTGTGCAATCTGCCATCAGTCTCAGCTCTCAGGCTAACATACCCAGGCACACGCAAAGCAGATGCAAACAAGAATGGCACACCGGCGAAACACTGTTCAAGTCGATGCAAAAGCCGCAAGCCTGGGGCCACCGATCGTAAAATTGAGAACTCTTTTGTCGCCTTGCTACAGGGCGAAGAGATCAAACAGGGAGACGACAGCAAGCCTCAAGAACTGCAACATGTAGAAGATGCTGAGCGGACCGGCAGAGTCAAGATCAGCGCAAGGGATTCGAAAAAGGGGAAGAAGAAGCCCAAAGGCGACGCGCGAATCTTGGTCTCATGTTCAGCAGTCGAGAACTTGGTCTTTGGAGATCGCCATGACCCTACCAAAACCGCTGGCCGCAACAGGGATAGGGCCCAGCGTGGTATCCCTGACGCGGGAGAGTGGAAGTCAGTCGACATGGCAGATGAACCCTTGGAGAAGGAAGACGGAGAAGTGATAGACGGTGATGTGCTCGCTCGTATGTCAATACGAAGCGGCACGAGAGTAAGACCGTCGCAAGACGTCTCCGAGGTCAACGGAGGCGTAGGCGGAGAGAAGGGTCGGGCAGAGCGTATAGAAGAGAACGAAGAGATGTTGCAAAAGAGGATTGAAGGGCAGCAGAGAGCTCATGAGCGGGAGATGGTACGTTGTGCTGCTCGCAGAGGTATAGCTTTCGGGTTCGTAATGAGAGGTGGGAGTGGCGAGCAAGAAGAAAGACAGAAATGTGAAGCTGTGATGCAAGGTAAAGTTGTCGAGTCTAGCTTTGCAAAGGGTGACTGGAGCATTCGTTGGCGGGAGGATGTATAATTATATCTGTTAGATCGACTAGACGCGCTCAACCTGCTAATTTCGATTAACTTATAAGCTATATTGCTTTTATCTTCTGATACTATGATCCTTAGATAATAGTTGATACAGTTATAGCAGAAGACGTACTATAATACCAGAGTATGAAAATAGACTTTACTAGTCTTATTAATTAACTATTTAGAAACTAAAACTAGTAGATTTAGAAAGACCTTAGCTAGACTCTAAAATATACTTAAGTAATTCTAATATCTATATAAGTGTGAGGATGTAGTAGGTAGGGGTTCTGAACAGTATCTCTTAGGTAGATTATCAACGATTGCCTAAGGAGTCTAAGTGGAAGTAGGGGCGGAGGAGAGCCTTCTGAGGCACTGTGTGCCAAGCCTGGGGATCCCGTGGGATTCGCATGCG
>Ga0265780_10000788_pt1 | contig 47397 bp, 39 predicted proteins | sample P1T30metagenome_FD_192432 | JGI IMG/M metagenome (GOLD analysis project Ga0265780, IMG submission 192432) | Plant litter microbial communities from East Loma Ridge, Irvine, California - P1 T30 | ecosystem: Environmental > Terrestrial > Plant litter > Unclassified | place: USA: California... | reverse complement strand
CTTATCTGCAATATCGCACATCTACTTTGAATTAATCCATCAATATGTCTCTCGCTCGTGCCATGACAAGGCGCATTAAGCGGACAGAAGAGCCGAAGGACTCCACGGTGTCGCCGACTCGCAGCCAGAGTGTCAAAATGGCCAACAACAACTTTGACCGTTCCAAGATCTCTCTTCCTATCGCCCTGGTGTCGACTACCAACATGCTTTCGTACAATGCGCCCGACATCTCGACCCTCAGGAATGTCTCCTCTTCAACTTCCCTCAGCCACTCCTCGGCGGACGACTCGGACCACAGTGTGTCAACACGCTCCCGGGCCTCTTCGCATGGTTCAAGAGACACCACCCTAACTGATGCCTCTTCTGTGGCGTCTTCACCCATCTCGCCCGCGCCCAACCACCTTTCCGGCTACTTTTCATCCTCTGGCAAGCAACTGAAGAAGTCCGCCTCAACTACGAGTCTCAAGCAAGTCAAGGAGGAGACTGTAGAGGCAGTGCCTGCTATTCCCCAGAGGGCTCTCTCGCACAGCAAAAAGGCACATGAGCGTTTGGCGCACAAGCGATCGCTTCAGAATGTCAGCACTCGTGGCAGCATGAACTCGCGTGGAAGCGTCGGTTCTGCACGCCACTCGCGCGAACAGCGATCATCGCTCGACATGTTCAAGGGCACGATTGAAGAGGAGGACCACCCCTTTGGCCGTGAACTCGAGCAACTGAACGAAGTCGTCGAGGAGTTTGGCGGCGTAGTACGAGATGCAGAGACCGAAGCGGACATTTCCATCATGCGCTCGAAAAACCTCGCCGCTTTCTGCGCTGCCGACTACCTCTCAGAGATCCGCCCACTATTCAGCCATCGATTCGCCATCAAACACCAACCCGCACCCATGGCCTGGATTTGATCAAGTCTCCTTACTGTGCTCCCCGGACGGTCTCCTTTGCTCTCAGCCCTATACCTTAGACGATGTCTTACGCTCTCGTTTTCCGTGTACATACTTATAGGGACTGTGATCCCCACCACTCATTTGTCTAATTCTAGTTTTTCCATTGTTTTACTATCTACTTGCTGGCCTGGTTGGAAGGAACTCAACACGGCGTTTCGGACTGCCAGCGTCAGGCTTGGGCACTAATCCCACACTATCCCTAACGATCTCTCATGTTTGTCTTGTACGATGTTATTGAAGAAGCGGTCAGCCGCAGGCGCTGTTGGAGGAATACGATGCATGGGTTTGGGTTGGCTGGACGGAGTGGTCACACTGCGCTCATGTCTTACTCAAATGGATGTGCTTCGAAATTGAAATGTACACATACATCTTATCTATCTTCCTGCCTGATTGTGATGTCTTCCGTCTACCCTGTCGCCTAGTAGTGTCCATGGGACCGGACGAAACTGGAAGGTGCCATCTGCGGCGTAGCACCTGCCAAAATCATAACCACAACCATGACAACCACTACATGTGAGGCCGTTCAGGAAGAAGCATGAAGGTGTTCATGCACCAAGCATGGTCCTCCCGAGCTCAAGCACACAGCGGGCGGCGGCAGACAAGGATGCCCTCTAGCGCGACCCGGAACCGGCGAAACACCTCGGCAGCCCTCCGATGCCATCTCAAACTTTTGGCCAGCAACAACCCCAAAAGCCGAATTGAAAGCGCCCCCCACACACGCCCAAGATGATATGTCGAACCTGTCTTCGCAGCGCCTCGCGCGCCCAAATAACCTCCTCCACACGCCCGCAACCCATGCGCTTCCTCACCACCACAACCCCCCTCCGCAACGCAACACCCATCTCCGCAAGCACCGCAACGCAATCTGCCGGCCGTCAAGGCGACTCTACGTCCTCGCACAACCCGCCAACAGCGACTTCCACATCTGCGGCTCAGCCGTTCAGCGAGCCATTGACACCAGCCGCGAGTCCGGATTTGAAAGCCACGGCTGCGGAAGCCGCGAAGAAGAAGGCTGCCCCGCTGGTGAAAAGCAGTATACCAGCTGGGCAACCACTGAAGGGATTGAACTTTTTGAAAGATAGACAGGATCCCGTTGCGTTGGCTGACGATGAATATCCGAGTTGGCTGTGGACGATATTGGATCGGCAGGAGAAGAAGGCGGATGCTGGGGCGGGAGATTTGTTCTGTACGTTCCTTGCCATTACATACTTCCCCACAAAGTCCATCATAGCATGGAGAAGAAGAACGACTTTCCTAACCACCCCACAGCGAAATCAAAGAAACAACGTCGTCTAGCCGCAAAACGCCTCCGCAAGGAACAAGCCATGAACCCCGAGATGCTGGTCCCCAAAGTCCCGCTATACGAACAGACGATTGATTTACCGGCCGGCGACGGTAGTTTGCAGGGCGCGGTCAAGGCGCAGGATGCGAGAGAGGAGTTGACAAAGGCGATGAGGAATAAGCGGAGGGCGGGGATTAAGGAGGCTAATTTCTTGAAGGCTATGGGGTAGACTGTGGGAGAGCTTTTTCTGCTGGTGGGCAGGATGTTGTGGTGGTGGCGGTGTACAATATGGGAGATGCACGACTATCACGATATGTATAAACATCTGTGGGTTTAGAGATATGTACCTTGGAGAGTGGACATGTTGGCTGATATGAAGCATACGCTTGACTTGATTACTCTCAACATACACTGCAAAACAGACAAGGATACCAAGCACAAGGGTTCAAAACATGGATTCTCGCAAAACACCCGTATAACTACTTTTAACACAGCCCAAACCACCAACTAGAAACGCCACAAATGCACCCTCATCTCCCATCCCACCAACCTAAGCAACATCCACAAACCCCCTCTTCTTCCTATTCTCCTCCCCATCCATCTTATCCACATCCTCCCACCTAACCAACCTCGCCTCATCCACCCTCTCCCCCACAAACCTCAACGCCGCAACATTAAACCCAATCAGATCCTTGTTGCCCATGAGTGTACTCCGCAAATCATTGCGCATACCTTCCAACACGGTCTTGAGTTCGCGACTGGAGACAATCTGCTTCTGATGCGTTTTGAGCATGAAGAAGAGGACGCGGCAGGTCAATGTCACATTCCACTGTTTGCGCACCCAGATAGCGAGGAAAGTGAAGAGAGCGGGGAGAGATGAGAAGGGGAGGACGAGTAACGCGTCGTGCAGTTGCGCAGCGGGGATCTTGGAGAGGGTGTTGAGGACGTGGCGCTCGGCGGAGATGTTGCCTAGAGCGAGGAAAAGGGGGTTACGCTGTGGCGGAGCGATTTTGGGGTTGGTTCTGCGTTGGGCTTCCCAGTCTCGGACGACTTCGAGGTCGGCGATGCCTAGGTCCAGTGCTTCTTGGATGCGCTCTCCGGCGGTGAGGGTTGTGATGGTTTGTTTGCTGGCGTCGACGGCCTCGGCGCGGGTGCCGGTGGGGTCTTCGTCGTCTTCGAGGTTCGTGGCGAGAGTCTTTTCGTACATTTCTTCTAGCTCGCGTTCGCGCTCTTCTTCGAGGAAGATGGGTTCGTCGGAGCGGGTCCAGATGCGTATGCTCTTGTCGTGGCTGGCTGTGACGATGAAGTCGCCTGTTCGCGCGACGGTCATGGCCCAGATTTCGCCGTGGTGGCCTCTGAACTTTTGAACTTGTTGGAACTTGTCGCCGTCCCAGCTTTTGATCGTGCGGTCTTTGGAGGCGCTGAAGAAGATGTGGCGTTCGTCGTTGTCGACGGGATGCGGGATGAAGGATATTTGCATGATGCTGTCTTCGTGGCCGAAAAGCGCCTTGTGACAGTCTCCAAAGTCGAGACCCCAGATGCGGACGTTCTTGTCGGCAGAACAGGTCGCGATGAGCTTGCTGTCGCTGGAAATCGACATGTTGAGTACAGGCAGCTTGTGGCCGTAGAGATTGAGGAAGAGCTTTAATGAGTCTACGAAGAAGACTTTCACGGTGTTGTCGAGCGTCGCTACGGCGAGTAACTTTGAGTCGGGTGAAAACTGCACGCTTAGAACGTCGTCGTTGACCTTGAGTATGCGCGACTGAGTCAGCTTCAAACGAGGTGTTGTGCGTTTTGTTCCCGGTATTTCTTCCTGGACAATGTCGAAATTCCAGAACTTGATGGACTTGTCGGCGCTGCCAGTGGCGAGTGACTTTCCGTCGGGGTGAACTTGCATAGTCCAAACAGCCCCCTCGTGTGCATTGATCTTGTCCAGCAATGTGGATGCCGCTATGTCGTACAATTCGATATCGCCATCCTTGGTTCCTACAACAACGATCTTGTCTCCTGGTAAGAACGCACAGCAAAGTGCATAGCCGCATTCTAGAGTGCGCAGGCAGTTTTGTGTCTTGACATTCCAGATCTTCAGTCCTCCACTTGACGCGGATGCCAGCATGCGATCATCGGAACTGAGTGCAAGTGCTCGTACATCGTTTCGATGGCCAGAGAGTTCAACAGATAGTGTGCGGCTGTAGTCGGGTGCTTCCTCGCTCTTCGTCTTGCTTCTTTGGGGTATCTCGTAAACGTCGATGAGGTTGTTGTTTGTGCCGACCAGTAGCTGTAGCTTCTTCGTTCCTTTGATGTGCATCCATGCGACTGATCTCACTTTCCCGGCTGTTCGTACGGTCACATAGGGTACAAAGACTTCGCCAATCTCGGCATCCGCAGCGTCGACTTTGTCGTCGGCATCAGCATCGTCTTCGATGTCTCCGTTTTTCTCGGTCTTGGCCTTTTCTCGCCTCCTCTTCCTCTTCCTGATCAGGGCTTTGCGGACCTCTTCTGGCGTTTTTATCCGCCATATCTCAACGGCCTTCTCTGCGCCATGCACAGCGATGTAATCTGCCTTGGCGTAAAAGGAAATTCCTTGTGTCCTGTCCTTGCCCATCCGATATAGTATGCCTCTGGATGTAAGGTATTCCTGTTCGAACCCTTCGCCGATTGATGACCCTGCTCTTCGAAGCCCTGCCTGGTCGATAGCCCAGACTTTGAGTTCTCCGTCATTGCCGGCAGTTATGCAACCGCTACCATCCGGCGAAACACCAAGAGCCCAGCATTCTCCGTTTGTTTGTGCAATGTGCGTCTCGATGCAGTGCTGAGTCGTGACATCCCAGATCTTGATCAACGCGTCTTTGCTAGTCGATAGTAGGAAAGCTTGATCTGCATCCACGTCCATCTCTTCGTACTCCACACCATCTTCTTGCGGAGCACTAGCAGGATGGAGGAACTGCAGGCCAGTAATTTGGCCCTTGTGCCCTCTCAGCTTGAACAAGCCGGTTTCCGAGACCAGATCCCACACGACAATGTCCGTATCCTTGGCACCACTCGCCAGCCGTACTCCACTCTGGTCAAAAGTCAAGACTGTGACAGCGGATTTGTGACCATTGAAGCTGATGATGACGGTCGACGTTCGCGCATCCCATATGCGTATGCTTCCGTCGGCGTAGCCCACAGCGAAGACATCCGGGTCGATATCGCTCCGGCATATTACGGTAACTTCCTCGGTACAGGTGTTGTCGCGCCACCTGCTCATGAGTTCGCCCTTCTTTACATCCCAGCACAGCACTTCCTCGTTGGCGGCGGCGTATGCGCGTCCGGCGCCTGCGACTCGACTCGAACCGGGCTGCGTGAGGCCTTCGGGGGTCCATACAATGTTGGAAGTGGCAGTCGCGACCACGCCGAAAGCATCGGACTGCTCATACTTGCTACGAATTAGTTAGTACGAGCTCTGTTCGAGTTGCGCTGCATGTGCGCATTACCTGTATGATTTGACCATTTTGCGCCGCCTCTATGAAATTCCGGATATGACGTGAGGGGAGGGTTTGAAGGATCTCAGGTTCAGTCTCTTCAGGTCATTGCGCTCCTCAGACAATGTTCGCGGGTATGCGCCACTGGTAACGGTCGGGTTGGGAGTTGGTTACTTTCTCGAAACTTTTTAGACAAGGGCCAACCCCACGGATTGCGCTAGACCCACCTTCCAGCATCACAGCACACCTCCGTCCTCCGCATCACCGCCCTCGAATAGCTCCCCGCCCGACGACGCCCATCCGCCTACGAGGAGCTGAACCGCCAACATGCTTCTTCTCGACTATCAAAACGTCTTGATCGAATCCCTCCTAAGGGAACGAATCAATGGGTGCGCCATACCCCGCTGCCTTCCGCTCCGCAGCACCAGCCAGGTAGCTAACAGCACATAGAGGAGCTACCGCCAACATTGACCAGGTCGTCTCCGACTTCGACGGCGTCACCTTCCACATCTCAACCCCGGAGAGCAAGACCAAGATACTAGTGTCATTGCACATTAAGTGCTTCAAGGAGCTGGTCCAATACGGCGCGCAGGCAGTGCTGGAGCGAGAGTATGGGCCTTATATCGTGGAGCCAGAGTCTGGCTACGACTTCTCCGTGCTGGTAGATTTGGAGAACCTGCCAGAAGAGCAAGGTACGGTCTTTTGTCAGACTGCTGGAACAAGGTGCTGACGGTGTGCAGATGCCAAAGAAGACCTGGTCAGGCGCGTTTCCCTCCTCAAGCGGAACGCCATGGCTGCACCCTTCGAGCAAGCCTTCGACGAGTTCCATGAGTTGCAGGAGGAAGCCTCCAAGTACACATCCGAGTCGGCGCCACAGGGTGTAGCAGAGGGCGGTGCCGTGCGCGCGATCCACTACCGAGAGGAGGAAGCCATCTACATCAAGGCCAGCCACGACCGTGTCACCGTCATCTTCTCCACCGTCTTCCGGGAAGAGACAGACAGGATATTCGGAAAGGTCTTCCTTCAGGAGTTCGTTGACGCCAGGCGGAGAGCTATTCAGAACGCACCACAAGTGCTGTTCAGGAATGACCCGCCGCTTGAGCTGCAAGGCATCCCCGGAGTTGACAACTCTGGCTCGGCTGAGATTGGCTACATCACATTTGGTGGGTCGCCTAACACGATTGACTGTACGTCCTGCTAACCTCTGCAGTACTGTTCCCTCGCCATCTCGCCAAGCAACGGCGCGATGAGGTTATTTCACACATTCAAACCTTCCGCGATTACTTCCACTACCATATCAAGGCTTCCAAGGCTTTCATCCACACAAGAATGCGCAAGCGGACCGCAGACTTCCTCCAAGGTACGTTGTGCCATGTTGCCTGCGCCAGGTTTATGCTGACAAACTACAGTCCTTCGCAGAGCCCGACCCGAGACGGAGGAGAAGGAGAAGAAGACCGCCAGCGGCCGTACTTTCAAGGTTCAGGCATAGACAAAAATGAGAGATCGTTTCGATTACAAGGCGGCATGCGCTGCACATGTCTAGTGAATTGAGGAGGGTCATTGATGGCCAATGCAGGATGAAGTATCAGAGAGAGCGTACCATGTAGTTAGCGATGATTGAACCCGCCTGATAACAGGCAAGAGCAAGCCTATCATCACACTCCTGCCTGCCTTTCGGTGTATAACATGAGTCCATACCCAAGTCACTATGCCGTGCGGGGACTAGCGCAAGTCGCGACTGCCACTCCGAACGCGTCCCTGGCACACACCCACCTTGCGCCAAACCAGCGTTGCCCCTCCCTGCAGCCAACCGCCATGTCCGAAGGAACCAGGCCAAAATACGACAACCTCCCGGGCATTGACACCGCTCCGGACATCTACGAGACCCCCGAGCTCGCCGAAGATGTGTCTACAATCCAAGCCTCCACCGCCGTTTCCGAGTCCGACGGCGAAGGCGACGGTGACGACCCGAGGGACTCAGCAGTTCGGCACCAGCGACTCCAACCAGATCAAGCACGCAACCGCTTCCAGCCTTCACAGATAGACGCCCGCGGGGTCGATTTCTCGGACAACATCACCGCACAACGGCAGTCCTACCGCACATCAACACGGCGCCAGCGAAGGCGAGGCGAGATAATAGGAGATGACAGCGATGAAGAAGAGGAAGGCTTTGCGAAGAAGCTATTGCGGATCAAGCGAGAGCTAGCCGGGTTGGAGGAGGAGTACGAACGAAGAGTGGAGAGCGGGGACAAGTCCAAGATTGAGGAGCAAGACCCGAGGGAGTTGATGGAGACCATAGCAAGCAAAGTCGACACCATATACACAGCACACAAGGGCGGGGCACGGGGCGCACAAGCTATACTCGACCGGACGGTACAAAAGTTTGAGAGCTACAAGCCCTTTGATCCTAGCACGACGCTCAGCGAAGCCATCGCAAACAAGCCGCCGCTACCAGGCACCCAGATTCAGAGGGGTCAGCTCGAAGTAGTGCTGAACCACGCGGCAGAGTTTGATAAGCGCATAACGCAGATTGAGAACAATCTGGGCCTCAACGGGAACACAATGCCGGAGCTCAGTGACCAAACGCCTTTTCCTGTTGCTTCTACTCTGACGAGGTTGGAGCAGACGCTCAGCTTGATTGGGGATGCTTCGAGCAACAACTTGGACGCCGTCACACAGAACGTCAAGAAGCTCACAGCAGAAGCGGAGCATCTGAAGGAAATTCGGCATGAAGCTGCACAGGCTAGCTCAAATTCTGGCGACAACAAGGCGGTGACCTATCCAGACCAAGAGGCTAAGATCAACGCGCTGTATGGCACATTGCCTTCCATCGATAAGCTGTCGCCCGTTCTTCCTCTGGTCCTCGAGCGTCTGCGCACACTGCGACTCGTGCACACAAGTGCTTGGCAAGCCGATCAAGTATTGACTCAGTTAGAAAGCCGACAATCAAAGCAGGAGCAGGAGATCAAGCGGTGGGAGCGCCAACTTGAGGTTCTGGAGAGGGACTACAAGAAGGCCGAGGCCACCACGGTCAACAATGTCAAGACCGTTGGCAATGATGTCAAGATGCTGGAGGAGAAGATGGCCAAGCTGCTTGCAGGAGGCCAGGAGGAGTAGGTGTGCCGCGGCGGACTACGACTTCGCGGTCACCACTGCCTTGATCCAGCTCAGCTGTGCTGAAGTCACGCGGATATCAATACCCCCGAGATGCTTGCAACAATCCTGTATCGAGACGCCCAGCGCATTCGGTAGGCGTACCCGGTTATAGCATGTCGATCACTTTCGAGATACCCAATAGACAGTTGCTACTCATAATCAATCAAACCAACACCGTGTTTATCTGTAGTTGTCGTCATCCTTCACATGAAGGTTGGGAATGGATCGTCGTGATACTAAACTTAAACGCCGGACGCCACCGGACACATGTTCCCCGGGGGATCAGCCAACCGGAGTGGTTGGCTCTCCGCACGTTAGCGAGTGCCTATCCCGCAAGCTGTGTACGAGGTCGTGGACGCATCTGAGCATAGTTTCGCAAGCACTAGCTGCTATTGCGCCGAAGCATGATCGGTCAACATGAGGAGAACATGGCCACGCTGGGAAGTAATCTTCGTCATGATGCTGCAGACGGCTAGGTGGAGCTATTGTGGTGTGAGGCAGGCGATAGCATCGGCGATTTCCACGTCCAAGGCCGACCAAATTTATGTTCGAGCTTCCCTCAATTGCTCTTCCGCAACAGCTGAACTTTCTCCCAACCTACCGGAATTATCGCTAAACCTCCGCAATGGCCAAGCGCAAAAATGAGGCGCCTGCGCATGGCAAGGCGAAAAAGAAGAGAGCCATCTCCGACGACGAGGCGCATAACAATTTCCGCAGCGGTCTCTTCGACAGCAAAGTACTCGAGGGATATACGAGCGAATACGCGGATTCGCAGCCGTATGCATTAATCTCCGCACTTTCGACCCATGACGTTCTAATTGAACCATAGCTACAAGCACGCCGTAATTCATAACCTCGTCGACGATACTCTCTTACGCAATGTCCGCAACGAAATCCGCGAGCACATCCACTTTACTCCCAAAGAGACAGACATCTACAAGATTCATCAATCCGGCGATCTCGCAAACCTCGATGGCCTCCACGACTCTGCGCTCAAGCGCCTGCCTTCCCTGCTCACCCTGCGCGACTCGCTGTACTCGTCTGCCTTTCGCAAGTACCTATCTTCGATAACAGGATCTGGGCCATTGAGTGGTGTCAAGACGGACATGGCAGTGGTAGGTTGCGCGACGCATTGTCTGAGGAACTGTACTGACTGCGGCGCAGAATGTATACACACCAGGATGTCACTTGCTTTGCCACGACGACGTCATCGGAAGCCGGCGTGTAAGTTGGATTCTGTATCTGCTGGACCCTGACATTCCTTGGAAGCCAGAATGGGGAGGTGCATTACGACTGTACCCAACCGAGCACCTCGAGACACCAGACGGCGACAAGGTTAGGGTGCCACAACCAGACTTTTCGCTATCGATACCTCCGGCATGGAATCAGCTCTCTTTCTTCACCGTTCAGCCTGGCGAGAGTTTCCACGACGTCGAGGAGGTCTACAGGAGAGGGTTGGAAGAGAAGGCAGAAGAAGACGGTGGTCGCGTTCGCATGGCCATCAGCGGGTGGTTCCACATTCCGCAAGAGGGCGAGGAAGGCTACGAAGAGGGTCTCGAAGAGAAGCTGGCAGAGAAGAGCTCGCTTGCCCAACTGCAGGGAGGCAAGGCGGACGTTTTCGACGAGCCGCAATCACACTGGGTCGACAACCCAGACTGGGAAGAGCAGGCGAAACAAGAGGACGACGAGCTGACTGAAAACGACATTGATTTCCTGATCAAGTTTATGAACCCAAACTACCTCGTTCCGGACACAGTGGAGGAGCTGTCAAACATGTTTGGCGACGAGTCGTCGTTACGACTGGCACAGTTCCTGTCTAATAAGTTCTCCGCGCGGTTACGGGAGTACCTTGAGTCGAAAGACCACGAGGCGAACCCAAGCCTACCCAACAACCCGCACTCCAAGGAGTCGATGGTTGGTGTCGCACGACCACCACACAAGCAGCGCTATCTCTACCGAAAAGCTATTCAGCCAATACCGACCACACCGTACCCCGAGAACGACGGTATGACACCATACGACGACCTCGTCGACATCCTCTTCCCGCACCCAGCGTTCATGAAGTGGATCTCTCTTGTCACCGGTATCACACTCACCAAGAGCAACATCTTCGCGCGCCGTTTCCGGCGAGGTCTCGACTACACACTCGCGACCGCTTACGAGGAAGAAGACCCCCAGCTAGAAGTTTGCCTCGGCATCACGCCCTCTCGCGGCTGGGGTGACGAAGACGAAGAGCCTGAAGAAGGCGCCGAGGAAGAACCCAAGCAAAACGGCAGCAGCAGCAAAAAGAGTAAAAAGAAGGGCAAAGCAAAGGAACCGGAACCCAAGCCCGAAGAGGAGGTCGGCGGCTACGAAATGTACATGGCCGGCGAAGACGATGCCGATCACCCCAGCGTGCCTACCGGCGAAGCCTCAACGTCTACTGGTGCAGGTCAGCGCCGCAAAGCAAAGGCTGATCCTGCTATCTACAAGTCTGCGGCTGACGACGAGGACGATGGTATCTTGTTCAGTCAGCCTGCAGCTTGGAATAACCTCGCTATTGTGCTGAGGGATCGGGGTGTGTTGCGGTTCACCAAGTATGTTAGTAAGAGTGCGAAGGGGGACCGGTGGGATGTCTGTGCTGAGTATGGGGTTGAGTTTGGGGAGGATGAGGATGATGAGGATGATGAATGAGTAGGTAGGTTTGCAGATTACATCAAGATGACAATATGCAAAGTAGATGGCTCAACGACAATGTAGGCCTTACGTCTAGATGAAAACATGCAGAGTAGATGACCTAACGGCAATGCAGGCCTGACATCTAGATAAAAACATGCAGAGTAAATGACCGAACGGCAATGTAGACCTTACATGAAGATGAAAACACGCAAAGTAAATGACCCAACGACAATATAGGCTCCTAGCTTCCGTTTTGACCTCAGCTGGTTCATCACTTGTACATCGAACCAGCAATATATATCTTAGTTCTACCGTCCTGCGTTTAACTACCTTATTAAAGAATAATACTAAACACTCTAGGGCCTACGTTAATCTTACAGTACGTAATTTATCTACTTTTATCTTAATGTAGACTGCAGACCTATTTACTCTCTTCCTTAAACGAGCTTAAGTCCGAGCTATATCCGTCGGCATCCGCTCGTAACCGACCCGTGGACTAGTGCGACAACAGCACCAGCTGGGCATCCTCACTCCAGGGCTCCTCTCATTCCGTGAGGTGCACTACTCGCCCGCTATCGTATCGCGATGCAGACACTAACCATTCCTGCCTCTGTTAGTAAACGTAAGCAGGCCTGCAAGAGCTGTCGGCAGCGCAAGAAGAGATGCGATGTATGTGCACCACCGTCCACGCATGCCGGCTAGGGGCTGATGATAGGTTGCTTGCTACAGGCAGAACACCCGAGCTGCTCATTGTGCAGAAAGTTGAATCTCAGATGCGACTACGCTGTCACGGCCTCAACCCGAGATGATGGTACGTCATCAACGAGCCGAACAGAGCATCATGTTTCGGCATCACCGGCGCGAACGCAAGGCTTCGATACGATGCCTTTTGAGTCACCAGACTTCATGCAATTCTCGGGCATGAACTTCGATCTTCCCAGATCCACTATCACAGAACCCGTAGCACCTAGCTCACATTACCCCACCCCGGGATCTACCGCAGAACATTCCGCCAGTACGCTAGACTTGGATATATTGGAGAGTTTACAGTTGCCCCCACGACATGTTATCCTCCAACTCGGTGAACTCTTCTTCGAACATCTCTACCACATGTTTCCTTGCTTCCATAAGAAGAGCTTTCTGGCAAAGGTTGAATGTGGTGATATGGAGAAAGATGCACCGCTTCTTCTATATGCCATGTGCTGCGTAACAGCTAGGTATCATCCAGACGCCTCAATCCGAAAGCGCTCGAAAGACTGGTACGAACAAGCACGTTTCTCCTACGATCTGACACGGCGAAGACCTGACCCGGCTGTCCGCACAATACAGGCTGTACTACTCCTTGTGTTCCACGCTTGGACTATTGGCGACTACTCTGCTAGCTGGCTCTTCTTGGGGAAAGCCTGGAGGCAGGCTGTCGTGCTCGGCTTGAACCGTATGGATGCCAGCCACCACCTCTCTGATACAATACCCATTAACGAATACTCATGTGCTTCTGATAATATCAACCGCGAGTCAGCACTCGAGCGAGAAGAATCCCGACGAGCACTTTGGCTACTATTCATCATGGATCGAATGCATGCATGGCCGACGGGCTGGGCCCATGCTATACCAGAGATACAATTCAAGGTCGATATCCCGGTTGCTGAGGCAATATTCCAGGGCATGAATTCTGAACTGAGAGATAACTACATCACTAACTCACCGTTCACGAGAAACCTGTCGCGTCTCATAAACGCCGTATCGGGTTTCAAGGACTCCTCGAACGTCTTTCACTACGTGATTATAGCACACGTCCTGCTTGGCCGGGTCGGTGAACTGTTGTGTTCTCTCCACACCTCTCCAGACAGCCCTGAATATGCAGAAGATTGCACCGAATTAGACGACATGATTGTCAAATTTAATCTCAGCCTCCCGCGCACAGCGAGTTCGATTCTGGAAGCGTTACCAGCTGATCGTGGTCATGTCGCGTGGCTACACATCATCCTGAACACCATGACAATCCTCCTACATTACCGACGTGAGACGCATGTTTCAATCGAGGAGTCGGCTTCGCAGTTCACACTTGCTGTGATAGCAGCTCAGAATATCGCGCAGATTGTCAGAGATGCGTCGCGTATATCCATCGACCTTCTGCTCTCTGCACACATCGGATCGTCGCTGTATGTTGCAGCATGCGTGCTCGTTATTCAGTGGCGCGTCACCGGCGACAGCAGCTTCAAAGAGGACGTGGACTTGATTGCACTTCTATTCGGACGCATGGATGAAGTGTTCAGCTTTCTGGGGTTGAAGTTCAAGATCGCGCTTGAGCATGACGTGCAGAAAAGTCCGGAAGAGCTACAGAGTCTGCGGAAGCGGGGGTTAGAGGGTGTGTTGGTTGACTGCACCAAGTGGACTCACGTCAAAGAAGAAGTCGAGAGAAGGGGAATGAACCTCGATTTGTCATGAAGCATGCTGTGTACAGCTGGGCTCAAGCCTTTTACTCGGTACCGACCAACAATCGCCCGCCATCGCTATTCACCTGCGTCCCATTCGCGAACCGATCCTTCATGACCCAGCCATATGCCTCCGCTATATCTTCCGGGCGCCCTAACTCCCCCGTCAGGCTGCTCCCCTTCTTCATCTTCTCCATCATCTCAGGGGGAGCGCTTTTGAAGAAATCATGGAACAACTCTGTTTGGATCGCGCCGGGGTGGACGATATTCGTGCGAATGGGAGCCATGTCCACCGCCAGACCGCGCGTCAAGCCCTCAATTGAGGCGCCGACCGCTGCGCCTAGGGTCCAGTTCGGCATTGGACGATGTGTGTTTGTGCCCCCAGTAAGCGTGATTGAGCTATTGGAGCTTTTGGGCATGTAATCGCCCGTCGTAATCAGCTTGGCCAAGGCACACGGGGCGAGAAAGCGAACTGTGAAGCCTTCCATCAAGGTCTTCACTTCAATCTCCGCAACTTTGGGCAGCGAGAGCGGATTGCCGGCTGTGAAAGCGATATGATCGATCTTCTTCTCGCCGCCCTCGGTCACTTTGTCCAGCATAGCCTTCAAGTTGAACTCCAAGTTCTCTTTATCCATAAGGTCGACGGCGATGCCTGCTACATTGGAGGCTGGCATGCTTGGGTACAGAGATCGCAGCATCTCGACTTTTTTGTCGACTTTGGTTTGGCCAGATCCAGAGATTGTTACGAGCGCGCCGGATGCGAGGGCCATGTTGGCGATGGCATAGCCGATCCCTGAAGTGCCGCCGAAGACAAGGACGTGGGCGTTTGTGAGGCGATTTCGGTGAGCCATTGGAGAAGATGAAAGGCTTTCGGAGGAATCTTGGTACGTGTCTGACTAAGGTCGCAGTAAATACAAGAGTGGAAGCTTGTGATGGACTTTAGACATTGACATGATTGTCGCCTTTATATGTCGTTTCTCCATGGTCCTTGAGCGGCCTCAAGCCCACTGGCGGCGGCGAAGAGAGGGGTCTAATTTCGCTCCGTTCAAGAAGTTCATTGCCGTCTGACGGGGACTGGCGGGCTCGGACGTAGTATTGCGGCCTCGAAGTCAACAACGGAACTGGTGACAGGGCGGGCTGGCGGTGACGCTAAGGCACGAGCGGTGCGGCGGGGTCTTTGAACCATTTGCGCACCGCCCTGCATCATCACGCCCGACGAGCGACTTCTCCTAACCTACTTCTACCTACTGCAATCCTACAGGAGTCACAAGGCCATCTGCATCCAAACGTCGTCGCACGAATCATGACCAGGTCACGTGACTCTGCCGCTCCCGACACGCATTTACCCAAGATTACCTAGGTAGCGTCGCGAAGCGATGTGCCACTTGTCGTCTTTTCGTCTCTGACCAACATCCTTTGGACGATCCTCCGCGTATCGGTCCACACATTTAGTACCTTCCTGTTCCATGAAGCTTACATTTCAATACGCCCCGAGCTAGGCGAAACTTGATGCCCAGGTGGCTTCCGGAATCCTGCGTAGACGTCTCGACTCTCCAGCACGGCGCTTTCACTGGACCCTGATACCGCCACGAACTATAGAGCCGCATCTATTTCCAATTTTTGCGTTAGCACGAGAGCGCGTCGACAGTCTAACATTGCATGCAGTATGCATGATCTAACCAGCATTCGGATCCGCTGCGAAGAAATTTGTTGAAAGGCCTCCCATCCTCATCATCCAGGAAAGCTCGCTTGGTGCGTTGGACTCTCAATATAGCCGGATAACTACGCAACGCGACGCGACGTGTCTTGCTGGGGTCCCAGGGTGCCAACGAGTAGATCGAACGCTCCTCAAAGCGCCGAAGAGATGGAGGAACAAACGCGTGCTCAGGAAGTGTGCAGAACAAATCCATCTACTTGTAGATTCTTTACTTGACGTTCGACACCAAGGCTGACATTGCCGGGTCGGTCCGCGACCCATTCGTGCATTCACCACATCCACCAACCGCATCCCAATTTCTCCCACCTGCCAGAAGCTATATACTTCGCTTACAATCCTGCCAATTACAAGAACGCGCCATCAGGCCTCACAATAATGCCAAGGTATACGCCCCGATCTAGTCCAGGGTCGAGTACAACTTAGCGGGATGAAGCGAAGGAACAGTCCACGATGCTTCGCCAAATACCTGCATATCATGTATGTGACAAACCAGCCGAGGTTTACAAACTAATCACGAAGGCTCTAGATTACACCGCTGGAACACGTATAAAGCCTCAGACAGTCTTCCCGCTGCAGCTTTCAGCACCCTTCTCTAAAACTCGTCAACCGCACGTATCGTCCGAGCATGAAGTCGTTTTATATCCAATTGCTTCTCGGAGCCTTCTCTACTTGCCTTGCATCGCCCCATCCGAAGATCGGAGGAGAGACCAGTTCTCTGCTCTCAAGTGCCGTAGCGTCGAGGGCTGCGCCAAAATGGATCAAGATTGACGATGTCGCGAGGATCAATAACGTCATCACTGTAACATCATCTTCAGGTCTTTCAGCCGCCAACGATGGTCTTTACATCGTGCGCCCAACCGGTCAGATCCAGCGGTACATCAACAGCGCTTGGACAACCGTCGACAACTACGAGCAGACCTACCAGATCGCCGGCGCTAACGGCAACCTTTGGCAGAGGCACCTCGATGGTGGTACGTTCCGCTGGCTGGGTCAGCCTGGAGAGTGGGAGTCGACGAGTGGTACAGACACGAGTGTCTACAACATCGTTGCCGCGGGTGATCAGCTCTTTGCACAACGAAAAGACGGCTCCGTCGCACGCTTATCTGACGGCGCTTGGGTTACCATCGACCAGCCTCCCATCACAGATAGTTCCAGCTCGACCCAGATCCTGTTCGACGATGAACTCACAATGTGGAATCGTCTCTACAACGGCACCATCGTACGCACGCCAGCGCCCTACAACGCCGGTCAATGGAAGATTGTCAACAGCACTTACACTGCCAAATTGGCCGTGGGAGGTAACAACGTCTACAGATGGGATAGCAGCGCGAACCAAGTTCTCAAGATGAATGCGACAGGAGGGTGGACTCTGATCGACAGCGGCAGAGTGGTCAACAACATTTATGCGGTCGGAGACTATCTGTATGTTGAGCTTCTGGACGGAAGTTACTCGCGGTACTCAGGAACACCAATGGTTTGGGAGACGATCGACCAGAGGGCTTCCAGAGGTGAGGTGGCTGGCGATCGCAAGGGCGGCCTTTGGCGCTTGATGGGTGGTGGTCAGATTTGGGAGATGGTGGTTTGAAGGCGACAAGACGCTTTCGTAATTAGTTCGAGATGCTATTACTGCTTCCAAGGAATACAAATACATTTCTAGTGGTATTTCCAAATCGCAAACCCCGTTTAGCAGCAGACATCATCGCGGCGATGTACAAGACGAGAGAGCCACGTCACTTCGTATGCCTCAAGGTGGTTTTGTACCGGACCGGATTATACTCTGTCCACCTGCGACTAAGATAGTACGCGGGTTCTGAAGAATGTTAGATATTTTGCAAAGACAGCCAAATAAGGCCCAAGGAGCAGCTTACCGCAGGACTACTTCCACCTTCCTTCCGTCCGACTTGGCGAGTTGTTCTTGGAGGAACTCGACACCCGCAGTCAGTTCTGTATCGAACGTCCTCGTATAAGTACCGAAGTGAACGCGTTCTAGGCCTTAAAGCGAGCTACAGGCCTCAATGAGCCAGTCGTGTTGCTGGGCTCCAACGCTACTTTCACTAGATGTTCCTCGCGATATCAGGCAAGCAACACTGCTTTCGTAGAAAGAAATCTCACTCACGTTTCCTCTAACTCCCGGTGGCAAGTCTCTCAACCAGTTCATGAGCCTTTGTGGGCTGGTGAACTCGAGGACTGCGGAACGATAGGGCATGACCGCTGTCTCCGCGTAGACCTGGCGACATGTAGACGGTATGAGGAATCGAACGTGCACTTCAGAGCTCGTGATACAGTAGGAGTGGTGCTGAGGAGATAGGATTGGCGTGGTGGTCTTGTCAACGTGGAATCGCACATCATCGAATACGTATTCGAAGACTTGATTGCGAAGTTCGGCAGGAAGTCGCAGCAGTGGTGAGTCGCGGGCGTTGGCCGCAGTGCTGATATACGAAGTCAGTGTCCATCTTATACTTGTCTAGCAACCGGGTTGAGGCTTACATGTGAGCTAGATCTTCAGTCATGTCGAGGCAACCCTAGAGTTAACGAATACAGAGTGTTAACCAGATGTAGAAATACATAGGATAAGTTGCCCTAGAGGTTACCTAGCGGAGTCAAAGCGTTATGAGGCGCGCTTGCGGTTCGCGTTTGCGCCGGAACATACCTATATCTTGCGTACGTCATTGCTTTATTTACCCTACCTGCACAGGTACAGTTACCTCTGTATTCGCTTACATGTCATTGAATATACCTTCAGGAACGCCTGAGAAAGCGATGAATGCGCCCGGGCGTTTGATCGACTCATAATTCTGGGCTAAGTAGATCATTGTAGACATGTGAGGGCTTTATTAACATATAGTTTTGGGCTGAATAAACCATCGTAGACATATGAGCGCTTTACTAACCTCTAGTTCTAGGCCGAAAAAACCAACGTAGACATATGAGCGCTTCATTGACCTACAGTGTTGGGCTCATTACATCATAGTAGGCGCCAGACGCCGATGTGGTCGAAGTGCACTCCCTCGTTCTGTCAACCTATCACGACCGTCTAATCCAAATGTGACGTCCTGGATGTCAAAAGGCCTACGATCTGCTTGTAGTAATGATCGTAGCGACTGTATCGGGAGATAGAAAATTGACCTTCACCAAGTTGTTTGTCGTTGTGGAGTGGTGATGACGTTTCCGACGACATTCACTACTAACGTGACTCCGCGCTAGCGCCTTGGCCAAAGCCGGAGCTTCTACTTGATAACGCTTGCCCTCACCTTCTCTCCTCCTTCAACGTCCCACCTGCGTCCCTCGCCACGCAAATGCGCCCAATTATTGGAGAGCGCGAAATCTCATGCAGACCTTCCCGAACCGACACAAATAGTAAGGCCAGTTCCCACTCCCAAATCCCTAACTTCACTGACACAGCCACCAGTTCTGGGCAAGGTCTGACACCCCGAAACGTCAAATTGCACGCTACACTAATTATCCGCGACGAGCGGTCTCTTTGTCAGGAGCGTCCGCCCTGCAAGTACGAGCTGGCTTGTACTTGACCTCTCTGGGGTACTTAGAGTGACACTGTTCTCACGCTGGCCGTGGCAGAACAGCTGTCGAGGTCACACTGCGACTGTCGCAGGTCGACTCGCGGTCACTCACCTCCCGCTTCGTTGCACGAACAACACACAGCTTTGATAGTATCGGGAAGATAGCGCTTTCCGAACTATCATCATACACGTGCGGGCACCTGTATAACAATTCTGGATAGACGACTCTTGCGCCAGACGCCCCATCTGGTGATATGTAACGCCTATCATTACATGTCATGGATTGGAGGACTCACGCGTCCGGGCGCGTGACCTCTGGGCCACACCGGAGGATGGGTCCCGCTTGCTGGTCTTGTATTAGTAAGGAGTCATGCCCCCATCTGGATACTGTACAGGTGCGAGTCAACCTACAGTCACTCTTCAGTCTATCTACTCTTTCGGTGGTCTCCTCGCTGAATCGCTCTTGGGTGATTCAGTGACGCGACAACGTCGCGTCATGGGGTACGAGGTAAGGCCTCTATTCCACTTGGATATACAGAAGCAACAGAGCTCGAACCGCATTTCGAGTGTCTTTCTGGTGAGGTACTTCGTATGAACGCTGGATCGTTCGCGGACACTGCCTCAGCCGATAAGAGATCTACTTTTTCATTGAGTCTTGGTCTTGATGGCTAGATTCGAGGAAGGAGTCTTTAGTTCGAGTAGTCTTTAGTCGTGGGATCTTAATTCTCAACTGTGTGCTTTGATATTATATCCCTAGTCACTGCTATCGTCTCCATCACGTCTACCCCAAGACTTCTCATAACCAGCCGCTAATGTCGGGTCTACAAGCCCAACAACCCTAATACTGCGTTTAAGCTTATCTTGCCTAGTATCTCGCTGATGCCTTCGCCAGGTATCGCGCACATCCCGTGCTCTTTTCACCAGACCATTACTATTCCTATTATCCTCTTCATCAGGCAGTACTTCGTCATGTGTCTCTTCCACCCGCGTTTTGCTAGCCGGATATGGTGAGGGACCCACCGATTGAGACCTCGGAATTTGCGACGTATAGACTGGAAGCGGAGGTGGGTATTCGAGCGCGGTTGGAGAAGTCGGCGGAGATGAATTGTACCAGGATGACCTGCGCCAGGGGTAGTCGGATACTGCGCTCGACTTTTGTCGTTCATGCTCACTTGGAAGAGCATCGCAGCTATTTGTCGCTTCGGAATGCGATGTTGTAGCTGAAGATAGGCGAACCAGAGCAAAACCTCTGGGGAGCCGGAACAGAACGCTGCGGCATCCTTGGGAAGAAGACTCAGAGGCTGTTCTTTGCGAGCTATGGGAAGGTTTTTCGGTCTCTGTATGTTCGATAGATCCAGCGCGTGACTTGTTGGTCCTCTGGCCCTTAGCTCGGGACGGAACGCGTGAAACAGATTTCTGATGGGGAGTGGTAGATCCTTTGGTAAAGCGCGGGGGTGTTCCTTCATCGAGGGATGGTTGCTGGTCTTCTCGATCAATGTGCTGGAGTGGTGTCCAAAGGCTCCTCTTTTTAGTTTTCCTGCGCATGTTCGAAGGCTTTCTTCCTGCCGGCTGCTCTGACATCGACTTGTAGGTTCTCGATCGGAACTTTGGAATTGGTATGCAGCCGCACATGGACAACCCTGTTGGGGTGACATTCCGAACGCTGCTTCGAGGTCGAAGAGCTCTGCATTCATAGTATTGGTCCGCCAGTACACCATGATAGTCCTGCGAGAAGCCTAGAAGTAGCAACTTATCGCTCAGCTCCTCATCCTCGCATTCATCATCCAACAATGGGCTCGCACGGTACAATGGTGGTAATTTCTTCCCTCGTAATGCTGGAGATATTCGTGTAGTGCTGTCTTCATCCGGAGTGGCAGACCAGTATTCGCATCCAGTCTTCGTCTCTCTCGGCCACATTATGCCCAACGATACGTATGCTTTCGCTCTACGTGAATCGTTTGATGTTTGGTATATGACATCTGCGCATGGTGTTGAAAAGGTGGGAGAGATAAGAGTGTCTAGGGCCTTTCCATGCGACGAAGATCTCGACAGTTCGCGTGTTGGTTGGTTAGATGCAGGGTCCGAGTATTGACGTACAGGTCGCAATGGTGCAGGCTTAAAGTCGCTTGTCTCCGCCGACCAGGACCAAGACTCTGTCCGTATGCTGCCAATACTGGGAGACGGCTCTGGTATTAGTGGGGAGCATTCGCGGGTCGCAGAGACCGGAACCGGCTGAGCAGGTGGAATGGAATCCCATTCGGTGGGCGCTATCCATGGAGTGAAGTTAACATCGGTGTCCAGTTGCTTCAGCGGTGATGGCATGATTAGAGGGTAAAGTGTCTGACTACCTGGAGTCAATGGCGAGACGTCGCTCAAGGTGCTCGGATTTGGCGGTACGGTTCGAATGAAGGACTTGAAGGACCCCACGGTTCGGTCCATGTTCTCGGGCGGTGATGACCTCAAGGTATGATGCTTCAAGGATATCTAGGTAGATGCGCTCCTTCGTCCTGGACCGTCGCGAGCAGGTACAAGTCGTTGGAACACACTCCTTACTTGCGCACTCCGAAGTGCTTCCAGAAGTTTACAAACAAAGAAGAGCGCCATCAAGAGCTGCACGTGGCGATCAACAGGAACGGATCGCTTAGGGGTGCCCTATCGCAAAACGAAAGTCAATAACTTTTCTATTTTGGAGCCTACGGAATGAATGCGGCCCCGCATTGGCCCAAGCAAGATCTGTACACAGCTGCTAGTAGAGCAGCTCATTGCGAACATCCACTTTGTTTCTTCTCAGTGAGGTGCTTAGGCATCTGGAGGCCGGGTTTCCCAAGTTCGCGATTCCACATGTCGGCACCTGGAGGACAAGCAGTCACAGCTAAGCGCTAGATCCCAAAGACGACAATGTATTGTGCAAGCACCAGTCCGAATCGATGAATGGCATGATGGGTGATGTTGCATGAAAGCAGTCTGTCGATTGAAGAGGGTGGGACGCATGCATCATGTCAATTCGCGTATTCCAGCAACGCCAAGCCTCTTCGCCGGATTCGTGACTAGCGCTCAACCACCTCCGGCCCTGAGGCGCGGCCATCTGATCAGCAACTGTAAGCTGTACGACATCTCAATCGACAACTATACTCTACATCATGTGCAATCTCCACACTCATACCGCCGTGATTGGTAATGTGAGACTTATTTTTCAGGCAATAACGTCAACATTGCTCTCGTCGGAGAGACTCGAAAACGCGCCAGTTCAGATTGGCCTAGAGCCGGATGAACAACTCCCCGCACAGCGTTGGATGTGGCAGCCCATCAGCATCGCATGCACGCTAAACATACTTGCGCCAAAACGCCATATCGCGTCTTGTGCCCGATCTGAAAGGTTTGCTATCTAGTCTGATTGGTTCCGACAGTGATTTCCTGATTTCGGCCGCGCCTTTGAGTGCCACCGTAAGCCAAAGTCTTGCTGCACCGACCACGTTTTCGCGGTGTTGTAAGGTGATGGAGCAATGTGGTTAGTGCGATGGCTTGAGGCTGAAGTAAGATGTCCGGTCGAAAGATGTTACACTGCAATGTTGTCCCGAGGGGTGTATGTGAATACTCCTGCGCTCTGATTCTACACCGGTCAAATGGCATCTTCGTCCGTCATGTCGTATAAGCACGGCTTGCAGCAAGTATATCTAGACTGACAATCGTTTCAAAAGCGACGATCAGTCAGACAACATCTGATTGGCATCATCGTCACGAGCCGTTCAACTCGTAGCTATCTCAGCCTCGCATCCATCTCATATAATTGGGTCGGCCTCCTTCGCAATATTGCTCAGCAACCAGCATACCATGACGACACCTTCATCACTGTCCGGCCAGGACGAACTAAAAACCGACATACCTCACACAGAGCCCTTGAGCGAATCAGCGTCTGATAAGTTCGAAGCTCCTGAGACTGAAAAATTCAAGCCTGGATGGCGCTTCCTGGCCGCCTTTGGCAGTCTCTGTATCATCACACTCATGGCCGCACTGGATGCCACTTCAATCTCAGTCGCGCTACCAGTATGTCCATGATATCAACTGCACACTTCTAGGCTAACATTCCCCAGATCATGGCCAAAGCACTGCACGGATCTGCCATTGAAGCCTTCTGGAGCGGAACGTCTTTTCTGTTAACGTCAACTGTCTTCCAGCCAGTTCTCGGATCATTCTCACACATCTTTGGGCGCAAAGCACTGATCTACGTCAGTCTGGGATTCTTCCTAGCTGGCTCAATCATCCCCGCCGTGGCCGACAACTTCACCGTCGTCTTGGTTGGTCGATCAATTCAGGGAATTGGTGGTGGCGGTATCATTTGCTTGACAGAAATGGTCGTAGTCGACACTGTACCGCTCCGTGAGAGGGGAAAGTGGTTCAGCTTCTTCGGAGCTATGTGGTCGATCGGTACTGTCGCAGGACCTCTCCTGGGTGAGTGCTGAACACCACAACCGAACAATCCGTACTAATAACCTATAGGTGGTGGTTTTGCCCAAAACGTATCATGGCGCTGGATATTCTGGGTTAACTTGCCCTTCCTCGGCCTCGGAGCTGCTTTGGTGACAATTTTTCTCAAGCTCAACCAGAAACATGGCACCTTCTTTGCGAAGCTCCGAGAGGTCGACTGGATTGGTATGGTGCTATTTCTTGCCTCGACGACTGGTTTCCTCATTCCCGTCACGTGGGGCGGAGTGCAGTATGCCTGGGACTCATGGCGTACTCTCGTGCCCCTGATTGTCTGTGCCATTGGTATGATCGCCTTCGGTGTGTATATCGAGTACTTCGCCGCCAACCCCCTCATCCGCACGTCGGTATTCAAGAACACGTCCGCTGCCATTCTTTACGTGTCGACGGTCATTCACGGCATCATACTGTGGGCCCTCCTCTACTACATGCCACTCTACTTCGAAGCTGTCAAAGGCTTCGGTCCGATCCTTGCCGGAGTGGCCATGTTTCCGTGGACATTCACTGTGGCGCCAGCTTCAGTCGCAACGGGCATTGCAATCGCAGTCACAGGACAATATCGATGGGCAAACCGCGCTGGATGGTTCCTCGCCACACTCGGTATGGGCCTCCTCATCATGCTCAAGCCGAACACATCTACAGTGTCTTGGATCTTTCTCAATCTGGTTGGCGGTGTTGGAACGGGCATTTTGTTTCCTGCCATGGCTCTGGCCGTACAGGCTTCAGCGACGGCCAAAGACCAGGCCTACGCCGCGAACATGTTCTCCTTCTTCCGTGCCTTTGGGCAGACGCTCGGTGTTGCCATTGGGGGTGTCATCTTCCAGAACCAGATGAAGAAGAAAATGCTTACGTTCCCTCTACTTGCTGATCTGGCGGCGGAATATTCTCGCGATGCGGCTGGGCTAGTGGAGATCATCAAGGAGATGCCTGAGGGAGAGATGAGAGAGCAACTCAGGGAAAGTTACACGGACGCACTCAAGTACATCTGGATCGTCATGTTGGCATTTAGTGCAGTGGCCCTGCTCGGCAGTTGGTTCATCAAGGCTTACGACATGAATGGTGCCATGGACACGGAGAGGGGTTTCGTGGACAAGGACAAGGTTGGGGACGTTGAGAAAGAGCAGCCTGTGATGTAAGAGGCCAGGTGCGGATATGAAGATTCTTGTTTTTTTGGAAGCATCAGCGCGGCGTTGGAGCTTATTTGGTCGACCAGATACATAATGTTAATCTCTTGATACAATGATATTGAGTGTGCCTAGCAACGAAATTGATGTTGTCTGTTGTACAGACGCGCCTCGTATGTAAACTCGCCTCGTATGTAAACTCGCCTCACGATCGAAGTTGAAGAAGGCCTCGAATGTATTTTTGGTGCACAGGCGGGTGAGACTTCGCTCGACCGGGTCAAGCATCAACGGTTGGGTCTCAGGAGCGGCCGGGATGAGTCGTGAAACACGCCGTCGTGCGTCGTGACCGTTGACACCTGGGCAGCGATCCGGGCAAGGGTCTGGATGGCAGACGTGCGTCATCACCAGAACAACTCATCGCGATTATGCCGTCCACCTATCTTATCAACTGAGTTTGACGCAAGTGGCGAGCCAAGTGCCAGAGTATAACATAACGGTCGTAAGATGTGACGCAGCAGGAATTACAAATGCCGTTGCATTCACGATGTTGGAGGTCGAGGTCTGGCCACCTCAGGCATCAATGCCAAACGCCTAGCAGTCTCGGATGTAAGAAGAAACGGCGCCGAAGAGCAATATTAGTGAACAAAGCTGTTGTTGAGAGCAGTGAAAGACATGCGCGACCATGGTCGCACAAAGGTGATTAAGGAATTGGGTAGCGGGCAGGAACATGGTGCTACCCCAGCCACGATGACGGGAGAGTGCGTCGTCAAGTTGTTAGTTGCACCGCCCTGCAGCGGCTATACAGCGGGCGTTGTGCGGTGCGTCTGCTGGGATAAAGGGGCAGGTCAGATGACAACGGCGCAGCGAGTGACGCGTTTCTTTGCTTTGGCTCCCAACAACAACCACGGTCGTCCAGGACACTCTCGTGAATGCGACGGCGAACACCCTGCAAGCTTGAATTTGAACGTGTTTGTCGCACCGAATCGATATTCAATCGTCGCGGTTCGCACATGCACGCTACTGCAGGCTCAATCTTAGGACCCACTAGCGCACACGGCCTGCCAATCACGCCAGCACTTGGCGGCCTCTCATCAGCGCACAAGCTCCAGCCCCGGGCGCCCCTTCCCTTCGACGCGATTGACGGCTCTTCTGACAACTCTCCCAAAAAGCAGTGCCACACGGGAAGCCGGCTCCCAGACACCTTCAAGCACGCGCAACCCTCACCTCAGTCATTCGTTTCAGGAAACCAACCAGTAAAGACAGCATCACAGCAGCAACCTGCACCTAATACACCCCCCCCGTACCATCACCGTCACATTCACCGTGCGCCAAGCAACGCTCCTCCGGCACTTCCTCATCCGCGAACGCCTGCATCGCAAGAGCGACCGACTCTCGCCCTCCTCGTTCCTGCCGTCCATAATCGATTCCGGAGACCATTGCGCGCCCTTGCAAGGCTAATTGACAGCTTCACTGGAACCAGCCTACCGGATCCAGCGATCGTGACGACCCTGAGCAAACCGCACCTGCCTCCCCGCCCACCGACACCCGCTCCCATGCCTAACGTGGCCATCCCTTCTTCATAACAGTCGCCTCCGACACTCGCACCTCCGACACTATTCTTCCCATCGACCTCGCTACCCACCGCTGCCATGAAGGAGTCATTCGCTGCCCTTCTGCGCACGGCGGCCGGCAAGCTCACCCTTTCGCTGCTCGTGGCTTCGCAAGCCGCGGCCTATAATTTCAAACCCGTCCCAAATCCCAACCTCAACCTCGACGATTTAGGCCGGATAGCCTTCGCTGGAGATTTCGATTCGATATCGCTCTACCAGTATGAAGGCCAAAATCAAAACACTCCCGCTACTGGAGGAGCTCTCCTTGCACGCTATCCCAACGGCGTCTTTGCGACGATCAACACCACAGATGCCGACATCAAGGCCATGTGCGCGCTCCAGGTCAATGGCGCGGAACGAGTCGTGTTCGCAGGCAACTTTACTAGTGTTGGCGATCTTCGCACACCTGGAGGCATCGCGCTGCTCGACCCCAACAACGGCAATGTCACTCCACTCGAAGGACTTACTGGATCGGTCAACGCGCTCTACTGTGATAGAGATGGCGGTCAGGTCTACGTGGGAGGAAGTCTAGAAGGTGCGAACTCGTCCAACGCTCTAGTATGGAAGAACGGCTGGGAAGACCTATCGTTCAATGGCTTCAATGGCCCCATCCACTCCATCATCCGGTCCAATGACAACATAATTTTTGGAGGAGAGTTCAACGGTCTCGGAGGAGGCAATGCGTCGATTGTGTCGAGCGAAAACAACACGCAGGTCATCCCCATCGCTACCGCAGACATATCCGCCCAGACAAGCTCCGGCCAGAACGGCCTCTCAGACCCCAAGAATATCGCATGCAAAGCCGACTTTTCCACGCAAGGCGCCGGCTCGACATGGCTGCTCGCCGATCGATCGCCCGGATTCTGGAAGGCCGACTTTGGCTTCGGTTTCGAGCCAACAAGCATGAAGCTCTACAACACGGACTTCGAGGGCCGTGGTAGCAAGACTTTCCGCTTCACTGCACTTCCAGACGGCGGTATCTTGAACCTGACCTTCACTGACCCCGGAACCGGACAAAAGCGCTTTTGCGACGCCACATGCCCCCTGCCCGAGGGCAACACCACTGCGCAGGACTTCTCCTTCGTCAACGTCGTTGGTATGAACGCGTTCAGGATCGACGTCTCGGAATGGTACGGTCAGGGTGGTGGTCTTAACGGTATCCAGCTGTTCCAGGACGCCATGTACTCCTATGCAGTCAACGACTTCAACGAGCCCAAGAACTGTGGTTCAACCACGTCAGGGTCAGAAGCAACCTCTACCGGCTCTTGGCAGGTCTCTCCGTCACACGACAGCTCCTCCAGGTATCTCACCACATCTCTGCAGGGCACACCCATCGACACCGAGTCGACCAGCGTCACCTTCCTGCCCGACATCAAACAGTCTGGCAACTACTCTGTCACCATTTATACGCCTGGATGCCAGGGTGATGGTACTTGTGGCACCCGCGGTCGGGTCAACGTCACAGCACAATTGGGCGGCGAGCCCAACAGCGTTGAGCTCTGGCAGACCAACAACTTCGACAAGTACGACGAGGTCTACAACGGCTTCATCGATGTCACCGATGGCTCCCGTCCACAAGTCATCCTTCGACCTGCAAGCGGACAAGGCCCTGGCCCCTTGACTGTCGTTGCACAGAGGGTGCGCTTCACGCTTCTGAAGGCTACGTCAGGTAACTTGAACGGTCTCTTCGAGTACAAGCCTGGTCAGACCGTAGACGCGGACGACTTTACCAAGTCGGTCATCACTGCCGCCGGAGCCAGCCTCATTCCTAGGGAGAAGGCTTTCGTCACCACTGTCACAACAGGTGACAAGACACTCTATGTCGGCGGATCCTTCAACAGCAGCGACGACCGCAACAACATCTTCGAAGTTCGACAGGGAGAGGAAAAGCCCAGCGCACTTCCCGGCAAAGGACTCAACAATCAGGTCATGACTATGTTTCACAACGCTAGTACACTGTACGTCGGTGGTAACTTCACCAACACGGCGGAGAACAACGTAGCAGGCCTTGGCGGAGTAGCTACCTTGACCAACAACCAGTGGCAACCCCTTGGTGCCGGTGTAGATGGTGTCGTGCTGTACTTGGTACCGTTCTCGCTCAACATCACGGCCAATACTCCCGAAGACGTGCTCGCTGTCAGCGGATTCTTCAGCCGGGTCAATGCCTTTGGTAACAACCCCAGCACCAGCGTTAATGACTTTGCAGTCTGGGTGCCATCTCGTGGTAACTGGCTGCACAACCTGGACTTCTACTCTCTCGCCATGTCCGGTAGACTGATGACTTTCGCTGATGTTCCCGGAGGTGAACGTTGGTATGGCGGGTCCGTGTCATCTGGTGCTCTTCTCGCGAGCGGTACTGCTGAGCTCGAAAGTGGAGATGAACTGTCACTCAGTGCTTTCCCCATTAAGATCCAAGCGCAACAGCAGCAGCAGACCCCCTCTCGTAAGCGAGCCATCGTTCAAGGACAAAACCTCAACACCACTGGAGTCCGTACTGGTACTTTCTACAAGGAAAACGGCATGAACAAGACGATCCTCGCTGGACACTTCGCAACCAAGGGCGCAGAGGATCGCAACATCACCAACCTCCTCATCATTGATGGTAACGACTCTGACAAAGTAACCGGCTTTGACGACGAGCTGGATGCCAACTCCACCTTTGCGGCTGTCGCTGTCTTGGACAATGTCTTGTATGCCGGTGGCATGATCAGCGGTCAGCTCAACAACAATCGTGTTGCTGGTGTTGTCGCCTACGACCTAAACAGCAATTCGTTCACGAAGGCTCAGCCCCCACCGCTACAGGGTGTGAACGTCACAGTCAACGCCATCGCTCCACGACCGAAGTCCAAGGACATCTTCGTCGCAGGTCAGTTCCAGTCCGCTGGCGCCTTGAGCTGTGCTGCGGTGTGCATCTGGAATACCGAGCGTAGTCAGTGGACTGCACCAGGCAATGGCCTTTCCGGTGACGTCTCGTCGCTCACATGGGTTAGCGACAACAGTCTACTCATTGCGGGCAACCTCACTTCTGGCACCAACCAGACCAAGATTCTGACCTACGACTCATCAAGCAGGCAATTCGCGGTCGTCCCCGGTGCTAACGACCTCCCTGGTCCGGTCACTGCTCTAACCATTGCTAACCGTAACGGAGACCAATTCTGGGCCGCTGGTACAGCAAGCGATGGCACTGCGTTCCTGCAGCGATTTGACGGTACCAAGTGGGTGCCTGCCGACGGGGCCATGTTCGGTAGCTCGACCGAAATTCGTGGTATTCAGGTCCTTTCTCTGTCCGAAGACCATGGCGAATCCGATATCATCGACCGTAACCAAGATCTCCTTCTTATGGGCCAGCTCAACATTACTTCGTTTGCGGGTAAAACAGCATCTGCCGCGCTTTTCAATGGCACTACACTCACTCCCTTCCTCCTTGCTACCAAGGGCCAAGACGGTTCGACACAAACTGGAAGCCTGTCCTCTGTGTTTGTAGAGAACCCCAACTCATTCTTCAGACAGTCAAGTAAGTCGCAGAAACCATTTCCAATCTCGGTCTGTATGCTAACGACTCTCAGACAAGCATCTTGCGCTATGGGCCATTGTTCTCATTGGTCTCGCCATCGCTCTCGTCCTCACCTTCCTCCTCGTCGTTATCGGTATCGTTATCGAATGGTTCCGCAAAAAGCAACAGGGCTATTCCCCTGCCCCGACGTCTTACCCCGATCGGTTAGGTAACGTAGGACGTCTGCCGCCGGAGCAGCTGTTCGGAACGCTCTCGGGGCCTCGAGCTCCAGCAATCTAGGCGGTTCTGCCACCCCTGCGATTTTGACAGCCGATAGCGATAGCGTTGCTCCACAAGACACATCCAGTGGCCCTGTAGCTGTCACGACTGATGATAGGGTGATACCAGTCCCTGAAATTCGGATTGTAGCCCCCTCGACTGATGATGGAGAGACTCCAATCCCTGATAGTGGCCCTGTAGCCGCCTCGACACCACTTGGAGAAACTGAACAATCGAATGAGACAGGCGACAGCCAGGACTATTCAATGGCGGACTTGCTACCGGCCATGTTTCGTATTTCCGATTTCATCAAGACGACGACGAAAGCCTAGTGGGCTGATTGATATATTTAAAGTTGGACCAGGATTGATTTGATACCACGCGGCTAGCGCAGCCCACCATTATTTCCATTGCTTTTTCCTTTCTTTCTACACTTTCTCCTGCATTGGTGTCTACTTTGAATACTTCCTTTGAAGAGTTCACGAACGAACGCTTTTCTTTTCTTTATGTGTTGGCGAGCGTGAAGGGCGCGTTGGAGAGGTATGGAGCTGTAATGTGTACTTCTTCAATGGGATTGAAATCGTAATCAGGGCGGCGGTAGTGGCGGAAGGAATGAAGGTGGGCGCGTGCTAGTTCGCGCTCCAGGAGAACTGGGTTGATGGGGAAGGGGACGGGAAACCGGTGTACATGGACAAAACTTGTAGTTTTCTGGATGTACGCATCCCGATGCTATAATATACTCATACTCTAGACATGTTCAGCTTCCCTTGAGCTTCGTTCATTCATGTCTGGCTACACACAACAAGTCTACCTGATGACGACGAAATACTACAACAGCTCCGCTTCCTTGAGAGGTTTCAAAAGAGCTCTCACTGCCTTGTCTTACGAGCAGTGAGCCAAACAACCTCTACCTTCGGAGCGCGTTACAATCCTGCGCCAGCTAGTAGCCTTAGAGACCACCTCAGTATCCGCCGCCCGTAGGTATACCGAAATCTCCAGCTCCAATCCACCTCGGTATGCGGCAACTCCAGATTGATACGACAAGACATGCCTTCAAGACGTGGGGATGAGCCCCCTCTCAGCGTACACCTGTCGACAAACTCGCAGCAACGGATACCTGGACGTCGCGTGTGAAACGACTCCAGCACTAGTAACGTTGCCAACTGTCCCATCACTATCCGCAATCACATACTGATATATCACCCACCTCAATTCTCGCGGCAGACGAAGAAACGCAGACTCCTTTGCGTTCCGCTCAGTGATCTGGTTGGCTGTTTCGTCGAAGAACTTGGCTGGCCACGGCCATTGCGACGCGTCTGGTGCGACGGCGCTTATGTTTGGAACAGGCACTTGTTCGAAGAACAGTGTCTTTCTGTCGAACTCGTAGTACAGGTAGAGCGACCATCGGGATTCGGCCTCGGAGAGGACTTCGCGGCCGGGATCGATCCATGGTGCCCAGGATGGGGAGGTGGCTTTGGGACGCTTGGTTGGGAGGCCGTCGCCGAAGAGGATGGGCTGCTGGGGGTTGAGGGTTAGATCAGTTGAAACGGATGTCATGGTTGTGGGTTGTGGATTGTGGGTTGCGTTGTTTACGTTGACTACGTTTGTTCGCCTCCGCCATTTCAAGGTTGAGAAGAAGGGGACTTCTTCTTCTGAGCTGGACATTGAATGAACGGTGGTGCTTGGTGGTGTGTGACAACGGAGGGATGTAGCGATACAGTTATGGGATGATTTGACTCGGATGTGGATTCTCTGTGCGAAACGACGCAGATTTCGAAGGTTGAGTTGTGACTTACAAACGGTGGAGGGCTAGTCCCAAACAGGCAAGGTCACGTTGCCATGCACAATTCGAGTGAATAGGTCAAATTGCTGAGTCTCGATTAGGTCATCATTGACCTTGGTATTTGCGTTGAAAAGGTCATAAGAAACCCCACAAAGTAGCTAGAAGTGATGATATACATATCCTTCATAGCTTCGAGTCGCCCGAGAAATTTGCGTACTGTTCTTCCTCCTGTCGCACACCCTGCCACATCTCGGCAACACGCCATAACCTTTCCATTTCGATCTTCTCCAGTAGACTTCCCCTTCTCTTTCGGTACATCTCATCATACCTCTCATCATCGATCACCGTGGTGCCGTCTTTGTCAAACACCAACATGTTGCCATCCTCAACCCACCCTTCGCCGTGGATATATCGGATGAACTGGTCTTGCATAGCCCGTGCTATCCTCCTGTCGCCATCACTGAAGTAAGGGTCGAAATTCTGGAAGAGATATGCAACATCGAGCTCGTGGGCTGCGAGACCCTTGAAAGGCCCATCTATTGGGTTGGGGACGTGGAAGTGGTATCGTGATGCTGGTCTTGGTGGTGAGAGAGCTTCCCATCCCCTATATGCTGCTAGCGCTGGTAGATAGAAGCGGAGTTCAGATGCGAGTACTAACAAGCGCTCTCCTCTGACTTCCTTTGATACGTTGCCATCAATAAGATAGGCCTGTAGTAGTCCGAGGGTCTCGAGTGGAGAAAGGTGTGTTTCGCACGCCTTGAGAAGGCGCCCAAAACTGTTGGGCTGGTCGAGCAGTCGGCCTTTCAGAATGAGGGCGTCGTGCTCTGTGTCGCCTATTACAAACTCCTTGCACCATGATGGCTTGTGTACGGCGCTTGAGCCATCCATTATCGACTCGATCGTGACTTCTTGTGTGAAGAATTGGCCGTCGACTGTTGCGGCGAAATGCTGTGCTAAAGGTAATCTCTGAGCTAACTCTTCCGCATCGGTGTCCAATAAGATCCTTCTCCTGCTCTCGATATCGTTGCTTTCGATTTTCAGATAGGTAGACTGATCTTCGCACATCTTCTGATGCCACCATTTGTTCCTCCACTTGCGTAAAGATGCCTCGCCACTCATGATGACAACACGCTCAAAGAGCCCCTCGTCCCCAACGTTCGCGCAGAGGAGCGTTGATAGCGAAATCGCTCCTGCCGACTCGCCTGCAGTAGTGATGTTGTTCGGATCGCCTCCAAAACCCGCGATATGCTTCTTGACCCATCGGAAAGCCAGCACCTGATCTTTATAACCCATGTTACCGGCTGCACCAATCTCATCGCTGGCCAGGAAACCAAATACGTTGACTCGGTATGCTATCGAAACGCCAATGAAGGGTTTACCGGTTTCTACACCTCGCTGGACAAATCGAAGTAGATCATACTGTGGCCAACTGTTTGCTCCGATGCTGAGACCACCACCATGTACCCACACGAACACTGGAAGACCTCGTCCTCCACTCTTTGCATCGCTCGGGATATCCTTGGGCACCGTGACGATTACGTTCAGGCAGTCGAACTCATTCATTCTCTCTGTATCGCCCTGACCAGGGCTGCAAGGCAAGACGGCATCTCCGACTAAAGTCAGGTCCCATGCCTGAGCTCCACGTAATTGTGGACATGATGGTCCGAATTGCGTAGCGTCGAAAACCCCATCCTCCCCAACTTCAAGCCTATCGTCTGGAATCGAATCCTTGTATCGTGCCGGTATCGATGCGTACTTTAGGTTGCGAAACTGTGTTGTTGACGCGGATGATGTTCCACGCAAGGTCCGCTGTAGTGTGGGATGGTGTAGGGTACACTCTTCGGTCGACATTGTTTGTTTCGCGTACGCGTTACATTCCAAAACTCTGCTCAAGATCTAGAACGCTATCTAGACTACATGTCATTACATACCCGTCTTCGCCAGCCACCCCGCGTGGCACCCCAGACTGTTGACACAGGGATGTGGGGAGATGTGGGGCTGGACCTCGGCAACGGAGACGGCAGCATCTTGCAAACGCATGCCGAAGATGTTGAGCAGAATATCGGTTTGTGGAACTAAGTCACCATACTAGAAAGTTGAAGTTGAGGAACGACAGGAACGACAAGTGGGAATGCACGCCTGGACATGTCACAGTCTGAGGCGCTAGCCACGCGGGGACCGGGTATCTTCGGCCCTGTCTAGGACGCGCTCCAGTAGGTATGCTACACTCGGCGCGTTCAGGCATCAGTTCCTTATATCTCTTGCATTAGTTGCGCGTATGAGTATGAGAAACCCCAAATACTATGACGACACGGCGTGAAGGGCGTTCGGCCTGCACACATTCGGTGTTTGCCCAGCGTGTCAGCAGGCTGCATTAGCGCGTTGCCTACCGCCACACCATCCCGACACTACTCATTCGGTCACTTCTCACCCAAAACCTATTTCATAGTCTACAAATCCAGAATATAACATCGAGTAGCGGCTAAGACTACATTACAATGGTGTCTGTCAGCTGGTTGCACATACCCGCTCCTTAACTCCATGGCCCCTACCTATCTAGGTCGATATTTGACCACATTGGGAAACACCTATGTACAGCGGTTCGTGTCAGAGTATGGAATGAGATCTGAGCTATAAAAGGAGCTCGGTCGGTCTTCGATCCAATATTCATTCGCTCTTTCATCCTCACAAGATCTTTAGATTTGGTCATCACCATGCCTGGCTCCACCCCTACGAAACCTGTCGATTGCACGATTGACTTCGATGTCAGCCATCTAGCAGGAAAGACTGCTGTAGTAACTGGAGGTATGCGCAGCCCTAATTCCAAACACCATAGTCGCTGCAGTAGTACCTGGTACGTTCGTTGAAAAGCCAGCTAACCTCATTGGCAGGCGGCAGTGGTCTCGGGGAAGCATACGTCCGAGCACTGGTCAACGCAGGCGTGAAGGTGTGTTTCGGAGACCGCGATGTGCATCGCGGACAACAGCTTGCCTCCGAACTGAAAGACTGTCGATTCGTACACTGCGACGTAACAAACTGGGACGACCAAGTCCGCCTCTTCAGCGAAGCCACCTCCCTATCCGCCACCGGCAAGATCGACTACGTAGTCGCCAACGCCGGCATCATACACGCCGACGACGTCTTCACATTCAACGGTCCCTCCCAACCCCCACAAAAGCCCAACCTCGACATCATCTCCGTAAACCTCAACGGCGCACTCTACACCACCAAACTCGCATCCCACTATTTCATGACCCAAAACGGCACTTCCCCATCCCCCTCCCAAACAGATACCTGTCTCGTTCTCATCGGATCTGGAGCGGCTTACCTAGACTGTCCGCGAGGGCCCCAGTATAGCGCGTCAAAGTATGCGATGCGCGGCATCATGCATTCGCTGCGTCGAACGGCGTACTACTACGGGTCTCGCATCAACATGATTTCGCCATGGTACGTGCGCACGGGCATCCTATCGCACGAAGATTTTGATGCCGTGGAGAAGGCGGGGGTGCAGTTCGCTACGATGGAAGATGCAGGGCAGTGTTTATTAAGGATTCTGAGTGATGCGAATGTCAACGGGCGATCGCTTTTTGTTTCTGCGAGGAAATGGGCGGAGAGGGGGTATGTTGATTTGGATCTGGATGAGTACCCAGGCAATGGATTGTTGGAGGAGATACAAGCTGATCAGGTCAAGTTTGCGCCTGTAGAGGCTGGCCTATTTGTCTGAGCATCCGCTGGCCGATGAGATGCCCCTAGACGATGATGAGTGAACTGTAGGCGAGGGGTAGCCTTCTTAGTAGGCACTATATTACTCCAAGGTGTCCGTTTTTCCGTACTCCATTTGAGTTGACATTGCACCATCTGCCGCCGTTACATACTCCTCTATCGCAGCTAAGAAGAGACATTGTACCCTATGCTTAAAACTAGCAACATGTTGTTATGATTTGTCGACCCCAAGATCAACACAAGGTCTGGTTTGAGAAAGCTGTGCAGAATTCGGGGACCACACTATAGATTTCAAGCAACAAAACATGTAGTAAACACCTACGTACTAGGCAAGACCATGGGTCGATACAACGAAGCTCACGAAACCAACGTCCAGATCTCACTCGTACTAGACAACCCCCAAACCCCTCCCGCCCGATCACCCACAATACTAACGGCCATTCCACTCCTATTGTCTATCATCTCCCACACTTCCGGAGTGCCAGTATATCTCCATAAACTTCCATCGCCATGTCTACTATACAATAAGCCCCCCACAGCATATATACCCACACTTCCAGCTTTCTCAATAGTCTTCCAACTAGGACCAGCCGTGTTCAACCACACTACTAAGCCATCGCTCTGCAATTTGTAGAATTCGTTGCCGCCAACTGCGATGGCGATATTCTTCGCGTTGTCATCAACGATGGCCCATTGGCCTGAGTTGTGAGGCCACAGGGAGCGAACAAGGTATCCGTTCGTGAGGAGATTCCAAAGTGTTTTGTCGTCGGTGACAGCTATTTGCCTGGAGCCTGGAGCGGAGGGCTGTTCGATGCTGAGCCACGATGTACCAGAGAGCCGGGCTACCCATCCATCTTTGCGACGCGAGTATAGTTGGTCAGCTGCAGCAACAATCTCAATCACGTTCGAGTCGGTATTGCTAAGAGCTTGCCAGTTCGATGCGCTACCTGTCCAGTGGAAGGTGCCTCCGTCGTAGTGTCGTTGGTAGAGGTTCCCGTTTGCACCGGTGATTTGAGCAGTATCTTTGTTGTTGTCGGCGACTACCCACGCACCATTTGAGTAGCGAAGAATCTGCCCCGATGAACGCATCTGGTACAGACCGTCATTGGCTGAAGCAGTAGCTGTGTTGGACGTGACTTGGATCATATTTGTGATTGCTGAGCCTGAATCGATACGATTCCAAATCGGGCTCTTCCAGCCGTAGATGCTGTGTATACCCATCTTGTCGTCTGGATGCATAGGGCGTATGCTACCATCGTAGTAGGCGAACATTATGGCCGCCTCGACGCCACTGTGGCTCATCCCGAGAGCGTGACCGATCTCATGAACAGCCGTATACCCGAAAAGGCGGTCATCTGTCCACTGGTAATCATCATTGAAGGTCACATTGATGTTGCCAGACGACATGGAGGTGCCTTCAGAGACCATCGACGTAAAACCGTAACGCGTATCGTCTCGACCGAGGGGAGAAAAGCGGATGTTGATGTCAGCTTTAGCGTTTGAGGCTGCTGGTACGATGTTGAGGGGTATGTAATTCATCCATTGGGCAAAAGCGGCACTTTGCAGCATTAGCGACCAGGATTATTGGACTGGGAGACGTAACCGCAGAGATTGAGCTGAAGAAGTCCCATACCATAGCATACATAGTAGCGAATATCCAAAACGTGGAAGCTTGACTAACCTGATCGTGCTTTGCTGGCGCGCTGTAGACAGATCATTCGTATAACTGTCGAAGCGCCATGTCAACGTCGTCTTCGCCCACTTCGGGCCCCAGAGTACGTATCGTCGCTCAACGTCCGAGGCGTCCTCTGCATCTGTCGTATTGTACGGTTGTTCCGTGCCACAACGCGGCCCGCTCATCATGTCCATCATCTTATCGCTGAAAGCCCCAGTGACAGGCTCTTTGAGCTTCTTTTGTATCTTTCGTATGGCTCTCGGAAGCTCGCTGTCTGATACGGACGCTCCAGGCTTAAGCCAGCCGTAGAGTCTATAGAAGTCGTTGACATGCTTGGAGTGCTGCCTTTGATCGATTGCCGGAGATGGAGGTGGGGTTGAATCCGGCGATGCTGAAGTTGCGCTTGGTATCAGAGCGGTAGTGCCTCGGGCAAAATGCTGGTGAGGTGATGCCAAACAGCAGCGTAGGGTTCCGAGTAGGAGGAAAGCAATAGAGAATCTCGCCATCTTGCAGTTCTCCGTACACTAGACGAAGACTGAGCTGTAAGAATGCGTTCTCCAGTTCGACCTTCATTGATATCTCTTTTGTATTTCAATGTCACCCAACCAAAGCGTTCCAACATCAGTCCAACCCGATTGTAGCGAGGTGGTGTGTAGGCGCGTTGGTGGGGGGCCATGAACCGTGGTTTGAGGCTGTCTTCATCATCAGATATGCAGTGCCCAAAATAACTTCCACTCATGTATTATTTGGCGCACTGAAGGAGCAATTGTTGCCGAATCGAAGGGAACGTGAACGCCACTCTACTGCTGACCGGGTACATTCCCTTAACAAAGGCCTTGTATATACGGGGATGACGGTGAATTGGCGCAAGCGTTCCAGTACCGTGCCGTACTCTGACTGGCATCTCGTGGGAAGGACAGTCCAGATGCCCTGGTACGGGTTCTGTGTGAGATGTGAATACTCACCCATGTATCTTCTGTCCAGTCTGCTTTCCTGAAAGTTTGAATGCTGTGCCACACTGCAAGCCGATTTTGAAGTAACGCGTACACCTCGGTGACTCCGGTCATGAGCCATACCTTCACACTTCTCTAAGTCAGCTGAGCTCAATAATGCCCTCATTATATAGCCAACGCCGACATTTCATGCAGTCAATCTAGTTGAGCCTCATCACCGGACTCTTCTATGTGCGTCTTGTACAAGAACTTTCGACGGGCGGCGATCAGCCGCGGTTCTACTCGAGCGCAGATTGAGCTCCTTTACGGGATCACGAGACGTGAGATTGGGGGCATCTAGATGAAACCCCGTCCACTTCCAGCCCCCCGAAGCTAAGAGGCTTGACCCGGGGGCCGGATGGAAATGGTCAACGATCGAATCATGGAGCGGACTGCTGAGCTCTGGCACGATCAGCGAAGCTATTGCCACAGCTGCCAATGGTGCACCCGTGCGCAAGGTGTGATGGTATGCCTGATGCAAGGCTGGCAGGACCTCAGTTGCAAGTGGAACAACCTGTCAACCGTATTCGAGATAACTGCATATTGTAACTATAATAGCTGTAATATACCGAGCGAGTTGGTGGTGACACTGCGGGCGGAAGATCTGCGTCACGTCCATAGCCGGAGATTGGCGAATCTCGGAGCTACGGCAAGCTTTTAGCAGTCGACCCTAGGATTTATATCCGGTAAGTGTACTTGACGATGAGGCATTTTGGTTTCGTAATGATGATGAAAGATTCTGGTAGTAACCAGCTTGTCGATAAAGGGCGTCTTGTTGGGACGAACGCATAAGCGGCGGGCGGCACGGTTCGGGGCGCTTGGTATGCAGTACACGATCTCACTGCGTTGTTGGTGTAGGGTGATGAATGGCAATGATTTGAAGGTCGCGTAAGGAAGTTGTTGGTGGGTGGACGCCATGAGAATAAGGCAAGGACGATGGGAGAGGGAAAGAGGTCGCGTCGCGTCCACGGGTGCGACACGAAACCTTGGAACGGAAGCCGCGCTAGGCCCGAACCGCACCGCCCCAGTAGGACAGGCAACTACAGATTCTATTGAATTGGCGCAACGCATTGATTCCATTGGTTTGCCTACTACATGTCTAACCACCCATGATCTTTTTTGACTGGTACAGCTATGGATTCGCCTCTACATGGCTTTGGACGGAAGTTCTGACTCGGCCTTTGCAAGCGTTGCCATTCTTCTTGCCTTACGCATCTTCATCGTTCTTGCCCTCCTCGTCGCAACCGTTCTTAGCTTGCTCATAACCCACCTTCTTGCCTTGTTCTAAGCCTGCCGCATAACCTCGTTCATAGCCTTCCCTACGGCCTTTTTCTCTGGCAGCTATCTCTGCCGCCTGGATAAGAGGCTGGCGATATTCCTCCGCTAACTTAACAACCTTATCGATGGCCTTTTCAATGATTTGTCGCGACGAGGCAATGAGGCCAACTGCGAGCTCGTCCACCCTCTCATCGAACTTCTTCCGAGCTATCGCCAGAGGATCGGGTGTCGTGATAGGCGTTTCCGGCGAAGCTGTAGTAGCACCGGGTGCGGCTGATTCGGGTTCCTGTTTGGTCTCGTAGAGATTCGGCGTTGTGTCCTTGTAGTTTTCGACCGTCTTTGCATCTTCACGCTCTTCGCGAGTGCTTTCCGTCGTAATCTTGTTTTCTCCACTCATGTCATCTCCAATTGTGTCTTCCTTGACTGCGCTTGGGAATTCGGCGGCACGGTCCGCCGCAGATGTTCGATCACGATCAAATGGTGGATCGGCTAGCTTTGCTGACGGTAATGATGCGGAACTGGTTGATAGATTCCGTGAGCGCTTACGGTTTGCGGGTGGGCTAGTCATCTGGGGCAATGGACTTGCTAGGGTGAATAGCTTGAAATGGGTCGTGCCTCGTCTTGAGATTGGTGGCTGATGTGTCTGGGGATGTACGTGTTCATATAGTGGCTGCTGTGTTTGGTAGGAAGTAACTAGCCTTTTGTGGAATGTTTGTCTCGGACGCTTCGAGCGTTTGTCGCTTTGTCAGACTATGCATTGCCTCTCAGTAGGGATCAGGGAAGGGACTACCGTGCATATCTCAAGCACAAGATCTACGGAGTTTGCGTGCAGTCAGTCTATGACCGGCATGATAGCATGTCACTTACTGCGGCTCCCTACCATCTCACACGTAGCTCTGTGGGGTCCCGTCACTGCCTGCAATTCATCACATGCAACAGCCCGTTTTGTGTTTGAGATAGTCCAGTCCTCGTGGGTATACCGCTGGAGCCAGAATCGATTGATATCATCTATGCCACACTAAGCATCCTCATACGCACGCCATTACTTCTACCGACCCATGCTGTTGATCATCTCCCTCTGTGTTGCCCGGTCCCGGTTCGTCTGGCTGAGTGATGGGATGCTCCTCAGGTCACCCACAACGTCCTTTGCCTTTCCAAAGTACACCTCCTGCAGCAGATTGCGCATCTTGAGCTCCATATCCTCGACCATCTTTCCAATGTTGGCGACGTGCGAGGTGTCATCCTCGACGGCCATGTCGGCTTCCACTTGGCGCACCATATTACCGGAGAGGTCAAGACCGCCGAGCGCTTCGCTGTCGGTGCCGAGGGAGAGGATGACGGTGGAGGTGAGCTTGTAGTGCGAGGTGCGGGCGCGGTCTTGGGCGTCGAAGACATGGATGCTGTCCCAGCTGCCGGAGCTCTTGGGCGTGGGGTTGACGGCTGCGTGCATTAGCATGTGATGGATGTGTAGACCCAAGACTGCGTACCCTTCTTCAGCAGGACACAGCCTGCAAAGCCGTCGTCCATGTCCCACAGGTACACGCTCGATATGCCGCCCTCGAAGTACCTGTCTATATCAGCCAAGCTCTCCAAGCTGCTCCTTCCCCTGTGTGCACTTACAGCTCCCGGTACACGTCAAAAGCCTCGTTCGCCTTGACCTCCATCTTACGGACACGATCGCTAGGCGTGACACCTTCCTCAATGGGCGGCTCGAACTCGTTGCTCCACGGACTTCTCCAGCTGTCGCCGTCGCGGTTGTAGTCGCAGCACAGGAAGTCGCGCTTCGTCTTGGAGCATTTCTTGACCGTCAGCGGTATGTCGACGGACTCGAGCAGGTCCTCTTCCAGCGAGGGGTTGAGCTGGATAATGTGGTCGACATTGCGCTTGACGTCCTTGGGGTTCAGTCGGCGCAGAAGGTCGCTGACATGGGCTGTTAGCTATACACACGGGGAAGGCGGGGTAGGGGAAGCCTCACAGGGCGCTGTCAATGGGGTCCGCCATGATTCTGATTCGGGTCTTGGGCGTGTATCGCTCGGGCGTGATCAAGGTCGGGTTGCTTGAGTATCGCTTGGGTCCTAGCCCCGTCCCCTCAATCTCCAGCGGCTCCTCCGTCGGCGATTCGCTGGCCGGCCCACACGAGTCAGGCGAGTACAAGCGTTGGTACCCCATCCCCGCGACGCGTCAATTCACGCAACAACACCTCAACTCTCTCTTTCGTTGTCGCTGATTATCGCGTTGTATGGGTTGCTGTCCATTCCAGGAAGGGTGTTTGTCCTCGCGTCACAAGGCTTGTGGCAGCAGCGGCCTGTTTCTGTCTCTTTCTCTCAACAATCGCGACTTCCGTCGTCAAGGACGAACTCTTTCACTTCCATCATGACGTGTTTTCAGGGCTTTCTTTTGATCATGCTAGATGTCATGTCTCGTCTCGTCGAATAAGCGCTCTTCGTTGTGGCAATACAATAAAACTCGTTGCGAGTATGCAGACAGTCGTTTGCATTGACTGCCACTTTTGCTCATGGAATAGCAAGCAAGAAAGAGCTATCGTCATATCTTTATACAAGACATGAGGGGGTAAGACCTCTGGATTCCGAAATGTCTGCTCTCATACCATATCACGTAAGGCAGTCCGATATCGAGGTGCGGCTCACCTTCACTTCGTCGTGGCGCACGTGTGCGTGTCCGATGGCAGGCGACCAATAGCGCGTGCTCAATCCAGGGTCTCGCATCATGAAGTCGAGGTGAGGGCCTTATTTGGCTTATCTGTGTGCGCCGTCCATCCTTGTGTGCTCACCTTCACTTTCCTGCCATCGCGCTAATCCCCCGCATTCATAATCTGCATCCGTCTCCCACCTGCATCCTCTTTACAACTTGACCACCAACACACCGCGACCAGCATTCAAGCACACCCCAACGATCCAACATGTCCGACAACGATAACACCGCCGTCGCCAATGGCTCTTCTCCTCAGTTCACCGAGCGCGAGCTCCAGCTCCTCGGATGGGCCATGCAGTCCCTCAAGTCCGGTCCTCCAGAGGTAGGTCACCACTCCCTCTCTATTCCTATCACACTACTCACACCCGCTATAGATCGATTACGAGAAGCTCGCCGCCTACGCCGGTATGGGCAACCCGCGCTCCGCTAGCAACGCCTGGGCCAAGATCAAGCTCAAGTTAATGACACCCTCTCCCGACGGCGCCGTTCCGGCTACTCCCAAGAAAACTCCTCGCAAGAAGGCCGCTGCCGCCAAGCAGGATGATGGCGAGGAGGGTGCCGAGACCCCTAAGAAGACTCCTCGCAAGCGTGTCGCTAAGAAGCAGGACGTCGACGGCGAGTCCTCCCCTAAGAAGAAGGCTACTCCCCGTGGCAAGAAGAACGAGAGTAAGCACACCTTGAAGCCTACGTTGACGTTGGTTCGCCTACTTTGCGTGTTTTCATCTTGATGTAAACCCCAGACCGCTAACATACCGCAGCTGTCAAGGCGGAGTCCGACGAGGACGCTGACACCGGAGGCTCTCCCATGAAGATCGATCCCGCCAAGGAGGAGATCGTGGAGGATGAAGTCTAAAGCGTTTCCGCGACCCTGACGTAGATCAATAACGCTCTACGAACTGGTCGGCTTTTCGTTTGCTCTTTTCTGACTCTGGCTGTCAAATGGCAATGCGCACCATCTTTCTCTACTGGCGGAGCGCACATGGATGAAAAAGCTGCCTGCAAGGGTTTGTACATAAAAGTCTAGCATGGCGTTTGGAGTACCACGACACCATGAAAGGTTTTCCAAAAAGGTAGCAGCGGAGTTGAATTGTTCCCACGATAGCGGTCGCAGCTGCACATCGCGCATCTCCAATGCACATCTTTCATTATATCTACCACTTGCATTCCAAAATGAACGGGCGAAATGACTACTGCTTTTCTGGTTCCGGTACGCACAAGACCTTGTAGGTGTGACGACGCACATATATCCCATCACCGGGGTGCTGTAGCCGGATATTACCCCAGACTCTTGGTCATGCACAGCTCATATGCATATATCATGTACAGATCACACTACAAGACCTTTCGCAATACGTATGCCGCCAAACAGTATCGCCGTCACGTACGCAACACATCCCGCACATAATCGCACTGTCGCGAGGTGTGCATCAGCGCTACTACCCGCATGCGCGCGATAGCCATCGCATTCTTAGTTACCGGCACGTCGAGGCATGAACGCGATATTTAGATATGGCACACAGGAATCACGAAAATAAGAAAGGCGTAAACGCAGCGATGCTATCGCCGATGGAAGGCAAGTCAGGGCTCGTAAGGAATACCCGGACTCTCTACATAGAGACGGCTAATGTTTGCTTGTAGGCGACCACTCGTAGCACGAGTATTTTACTGCTGCTACTGCTTCCTCTCGCGTCCTTTGGTTTCTTCTATGCGGGCACTCAGCAGGCGCTCCTGCCTGTACTACACGCGTACTTGCCCAAACAGCTCCAATCGTACCTGCCTACATCGGCATGGGAAGCCACAGCCACTTCACAATCACAAGAACGTCAGAGTCTGGACAGCCTAGTCAAAGCATGCACCAAGCACCAGTATACGACTGAGATCATATCGCTCGATCCTCTCTTGATCTATATCAACAACTTCACGTCAGCGCGAGAAGCAGAGGAACTCATCCATCTTGGGTACGCGTACATGTCTATATCCCTTGGAGGCTTTAGAACACGTTCACGACAGTCACTGACCCTCTCTTAGGTCCTCTGAATTCGCCGAGTCCTTCATCAGCCGCTCGCGAGGCAACACGCAGCGTGTAACAGGGCGAACTTCTCAATCCGCGCCGCTCCCACTGGGAGACCCGCTTGTCGAATGCCTTCTCAATCGCGCGCGAACGTTCATGGGCTCCATGCTACTTCCCTCAGAACCTTTCAGCATCCCGCAACTCGTGCGCTACTTCCCCGCCCAGAAGTACAACCTCCACACAGATTTCTGGCCCGAACACCAGATCACTACTCTTGAGAATGGAAGGCAGATGTACTATAACCGTGTTGCGTCTTTCTTCGTGTTTCTGCGCGACAATTGCACAGATGGATACACGTCCTTCCCTCTGGTCGAACCTTCGTCGTCTATCGATCTAGAAGGTCTCTATAACGGCAAAGTAGCTCATGGGGAGATGGATGGGGAAGCCAAAGGCATGAAGTTCAAGCCCATCCAAGGAAACGCGGTGTTTTGGGTTAATCTGGACAAGCACGGCAACGGCGATAGAAGAGTCGTACATGCTGGCTTACCTGTGGGCGAAGGAGAGAAGATTGGGCTGAATATCTGGCCCAGAAAATACTTCGGGTACGTGGACGGTGATAGTGTTGATGAGGCAGAGACGGCGCAGGCGGCACGGCAGGGATGGAGCGGGAAATGGAAGGACTAGGTAAAGTGTATGTTACCAACTTTCCGGGTCGTCGAAAACGAACCAGATTATCGCATTTAGCGCATATCTACTCATTGAAACAATCTATCGCATTTCAAAACCTTAATATTCAAATTACCCATCCAAGGTCGATGCGCAAGGCCATCCCCATGTATACGAAACAACGACGCGCGTTTCAGGCCATGGCAGATAAAGTGACGCTCAGCATCCGCACACCAAGACAGACAGGGCGACGCCGCATTCCAACTACCCGGTGGCTGCCGTGTAACACCAAGGCAATCATGTAAATTGCGGCGCATCGGTCCTTGAACAGCGGCCACTCATACACCTCAGCTCACAAAGACCTCACCATAACTCGACATATACACTCGCCAACACTCCGCGCTTCATAATCGACAGCTTTATACTGCCTTCTTCAAGACATCTACGTATCCCGAAATGCCACAAATCATCATCACCTACCCGGCCCTGCACCTACCACACTCGAGCCCCGCGCCCTCCTTCCCTGACTACCCCACACTCCACAAATGTCCAATGTACATTGCTCAGCTCATCGACCCCATGATCCGTTCCTGGAATCTAGGACCTGGGTTCTGTACGCGCGACAATCTTTTCGGTGTCAGCTATTTGATCGTACTGGGCGTGAATTACATCCTCGCTATGATGGCTTTCTTAATGGTTGTCGCTGTGCTGAGAAAAGTGGTGTGCTGTAGGTGTGGAGGAAGAGATAGAAAGAGGGGAGAAGATATGGGCGGAGATGCAAGGGGTATAGATCGAGCGGAACGAGGTCAGGGGGGCTGGATGGGCAAGGTATGTTTTGGTGATGTCATGATGCTCGGATGGGAGTATACTAATGGCTTTTGTAGCAGATCAAAGCTTTCCAGCCAATTCTGAGTCCGGTTAGGGAGAAGGAGAAGATGTGATGCTGAAGGCGCACGAAAGCGGGAAGGATGTTGATCTCGATACCTAGGCACCTGATACGGCCAATTCGATGCCACGGACTTGATATATCTGCACATCAGAGGCGGATCTAACGCCACTCTCGCCACTCTCACCACTCTCGCCAGATCCTAGGCGGGCTTGTCGTACATTGCGGGCCGAAAACCGCCGTAGACATATCCATGTCTTATTATCGAAGTCGCGCGACGATTATGACCATCATGTGAGCGGATTCGCTAGAGGAGTTCTTCGCTTTGGGCGTTCACAGGAGGCGAGGAGACCAAGTCCTGGTGTTGAAGGTACTCCTTATTTGAGAGGACCTGATTGGATGGGTGTATACCAGTTTCGGAAGTTGTGGTCGCTCGCCGCGATGGGTCATGTGCAGTACGTTGAGACGTACGTGTCGAGAAGACTAAGGGTTGAGCATGCAGAAGTGGTTTGATAAATACGTTAACCTACCTTCTAGTCCTTTGTTTAGGCATAGTACCTTATAAGGGCTACAATACAGGTTCTAGATTCTGTAGCTAAGCAGGAAACTGTATTCTAAGATATACGTAGCCTTTTCTACAGAGTATAGCGCAGGCCTACTATCAATGTCTGCGGCAAGAGTCTTGTTATATTTGCTATATCGCTAACTCTAAAGTGATGCAACTTCACCAGGTAGATACGAACGCTAAGAAAAGACTACTGGGTACATGTCGAGAGAGATAGGAATGGTTGTAATGCAAACACTGGGAATGGTCCATCGCCATGGATCATCTCGGGACTTTTTGACCTTGGATAACTTTATAACCTACGCTCGTTCCGAAGGCTCGTATACGTCAACCATAACGTATAACTAACCCCTAGACTCAGACATCTAGCCCAGATAACGCTGACCCAAGTCTCGAACGTGAATGTATTCGCCCTGGGTATACATCGCATTAGGAATACCGTCATGGCGTCCTATGTCGCCGCCTTGCTCGTACCTGGATAAGGTATTTGAGCATCCACCGTTAACCTATGGGTCGATCAGCAGCATGATTCCTAGCAGCACTACATATCTATGCTGTCTGGCTAAGAGCAAACATTCCACCTTCTTCCTTACCTTTGACTATGAACTATAAGAACTACAACATGTCCCATCTATTCGGAGTGACCGACCAACAAACGACTTACCTACTACAACAATATATCACCCGCTCAATCGACGTTGCATCTGGTGGCTTGCCACCCACAATCACCTGCCTAGGGGGTTTCCAGCCAACCTCCTAAACAGTCTGCCGGCTACATCCTCTTCTCCCTCGATCTCTTGGGGGACTCCTGCCGGATGTTTACGCCTCGAGGACGGAAAGTCAAGACAGGGCAATGCAAATGCATCTGGAGAAATGGTGCACATGACGTCAACGCGCAAACAGATGATGTTGTTTTCGGCAGTTTCAACGAACGGTAGGCACGTCGT